>ERZ772766.34-NODE-34-length-94592-cov-11.743381_pt1 | contig 94592 bp, 81 predicted proteins | sample MGYA00511379_ERZ772766 | MGnify/ENA primary metagenome ERZ772766 (study PRJEB29015, sample SAMEA2737895) | human oral metagenome | biome: human oral; feature: human-associated habitat; material: dental | place: China | collected 2116 ... | reverse complement strand
ATCCCGCACACACCCCGGGACCCGTGGCCAGGTCCACCTCCCGGACGCCAGAACTGGTTTCGACTCGGGCCGCTCGTTCCTTGCGCCCCGGTTCAACCGGCATCAATGGGGTGGTTTCGACTTAACTTCTTCGAAGTGCGTCCTGGATGGCGTTGCTCGGCGGCGACTGCGTCGCCTTAGCCCCGCGCAGCAGGTCGAGCTGCATTTTCACGTACGCCGGGAACTCGCGCAGCTCCCCCTGGAGGTAACGCTCAGGCCAGTTCCGCTGGGCCGTCACGTCACCCACCCCGATGGCGTCGACCCCCAGGGCACGGCAGGTGGTTATCGTGCGCGGCAGGTGGTAGGCTTGCGAGACCACCGTCATTTCCCGCACCCCGAACACGTCGCGGGCCCGGATGCAGGAATCGTAGGTGTCGTAGCCTGCGATGTCCTGCACGATCCTGCCCGCGGGAATGCCCCGGGAGATGAGGTAGTCCTCCATCACCTGGGTTTCGTAGTTGCTCTCTGCGGTGTTGGCCCCCGTGACGAGGATCACCTTGCCCCTGCCTGACTTGAACAGATCGACGGCGACGTTCAAGCGGGCTGTCAGGAACCCCGACGGGCGCCCGGGATCGGCCTTCGCGCCCAGCACCATGATCACGTCCCGGGCCGGGACGTCCTCGCCCGCCGTGTAGATCCGGTCGGCGCTGCCCGAGGCCACCATGAAAACCCCGGACAGAATCGGACCGAGCGTGACGGCCAGGGCCACGGCCGCCGCCACCTCCAGGCGACGGCGACGCGGCCTGCTCGTTTTCTTCCCGCGTGGGCTCACCGGCGGTTTTCCAGGTACCAGGACACCAGCGCCCGGGTGGACGCGTCCTGCCGGGCCAGGGCGTGGGCGTCACCGAAGACCGCTGGCGCGATCTCCAGGGCCAGTTTCTTGCCCAGCTCGACACCCCACTGGTCGAAGGAGTCGATGCCCCACACGATTCCCTGCACGAACGTGATGTGCTCGTAGAGCGCGATCAGCTGTCCCACCACCGACGGCGTCAGCGCGGGCGCCAGGATCGAGGTGGTGGGCCGGTTCCCGGAGAAGATCCGCGCCGGCACGATCTCCTCCGGCGTGCCCTCCTCACGCACCTGCTCCTCGGTCTTCCCGAAGGCCAGCGCCGCGGTCTGGGCGAAGAAGTTCGCCAGGAACATGCCGTGCACATCCACGTCGCCGTCCTTGATCGCGTGCGGCGGGTTGGCAACCGCGATGAAGTCGGCGGGGATCAGCTGGGTGCCCTGGTGGATCAGCTGGTAGAAGGCGTGCTGGCCATTGGTGCCGGGTTCGCCCCAGAACACCTCGCCCGTCTCGCACGTCACCGGGGAACCGTCCCAGCGCACCGACTTGCCGTTCGACTCCATCGTCAGCTGCTGCAGGTAGGCGGCGAACCGGTGGAGGTACTGCGCGTAGGGCAGCACCGCGTGGCTGGTGGCGCCCAGGAAGTTGACGTACCAGACGTTCAACAACCCCATCAGCAGCGGCACGTTGTGTGCCGGCTCGGCTGTGCGGAAGTGCTGGTCGACGGCGTGGAAACCGGCCAGGAAGTCACGGAAACCGTCGGGCCCGATCGCGATCGCCACCGGCAGGCCGACGGCCGAGTCCACCGAGTAGCGGCCACCCACCCAGTTCCAGAACCCGAAGGCGTTGACCGGGTCGATGCCGAACTCCGCCACCTTGTCCAGCGCGGTGGAAACGGCGACGAAGTGTTTCGCGATGGCTTCGCGGCGCGCCTGCTCGGTGTCCTCGATGGCGCCCCTGGCGACCAGGGCGTCCAGCAGCCAGGTGCGGGCCATGCGGGCGTTGGTGAGGGTCTCCAGGGTGGTGAAGGTCTTGGATGCGACGATGAACAGCGTGGTCTCGGGATCCAGGTCCGCGGTCTTGACGAAGCAGTCGGTCGGGTCGATGTTCGAGATGAACCGGCACTCCAGGCCCTGCTGCTTGTGAGGCAGCAGCGCCTCGTAGACCATCACCGGCCCGAGATCGGAACCGCCGATGCCGATGTTGACCACGGTGCGGATCGGCTTGCCCGTGACCCCCACCCACTCGCCGGAACGCACCTTGTCGGCGAAGGCGAACATCTTGTCCAGCACCTCGTGGACGTCCGCGACCACGTCCTGCCCGTCGACCGTCAACTCCGCGTCGCGGGGCAGTCGCAGCGCGGTGTGCAGCACGGCGCGATCCTCGGTGACGTTGATGTGTTCGCCACGGAACATCGCATCCCGGCGGCCGGCGACGTCGGTCTGCTCCGCGAGCCGCAGCAGCGTCGCGACGACATCGTCGTTGATCAGGTTCTTCGACAGATCGACGTGCAGGTCCCCGACGGTGTGTGTGAAACGGGCGGCCCGTTCCGGATCGTCGGCGAAGGCCCTGCGGAGATCCAGTTCGGCATTGTCGGCGAGCTCGTCCAGCTCATCCCAGGCAGCAGTGGTGGTGGCATCAACCGGCTTGATCATGGCTCCAAGCTTAGGTCCTGTAGCGGGCGTGCTGGCCTGTTCAGCAAGTTCCCGTACGAACAACGCTTTCGTGACAGGACCCGGGGCGCATCAACACCGGGCCGGCTGACATCCGTTTTCCCGACGCGCCCGGCCCATGACCGGCTCCGGGCCCCGGAACACGGGCCTCAGCGGCCCCAACCTTCAGCCAGGGCGGGGAACTTTCGTCAGGTGGCCGTGCAGCGTGGCTTCTTCCTTTCGCCGGGGTGAACCGGAAACATGAATCCCGAGGCAGATCCACCACGCTGAGAGGTTGCCGCCATGGGCGAACCCGACAACACAATGGTGATGGTCCGCAGGAAGGTGTCCTCCCTGGCCGTCGCACTGCACGGAATCAAAGGGCACGCCGTCCTCCTCGTCCTGTGCGGGGTGCTGATCGCGGCGGTGATGCCGCAGTCGCCCGCGCTGCCGGGGCTGTGGCCCGGGTGGCTGGGTTCGCTGCTGGCCGCCGCGGCCCTGCTCTGCGTGAGCCGCAACCAACCCCGGATCGACGACCGCGAGGTGGACCTGATCCTCGCCGTCACCGCGCTGGGAGCAGGGATCTGGATGCTGCGGCAGTGGCCCACCTCCGACAATCCCGTGGCCGTGACCGTCGCGTGGCTGCTCTGCCTGGCTGCGTGCGTGCTGGTGCTCAGCGGCACCCGGGCTGCGATGTGGGTCTGGCCGGCCGCGCTGCCTGCCCTCGGATGGTTGCTGCCCCCGCCCGGCCACCTGGTGGCCATGGCCGTGGCGCTCGCCGCGTGGGGCATCGGCGTGTTCGTGGCGGTGACCCGCAGGGGATGGGCGCCCCACGACCAGCTGGCCCGGATCCCGGCGGCGCGTCACGTCGCGGTGGGTGTGCTGCTGGTTCTCGTGGCCGTCTCGTCGAGGATCGGAGTGATGTCATGACCTCCCCGCCACCGAAGCGCGCACTCGACCGGGGTGCGCTCATCCCGCCCAGGGAAGCCCCGGCCCCTTTTCCCGATTCGGCCTTCGTGGCCCCGGACCGGGCCCTCGACGTGGCCTGCCACGCCCTGGAGCGCCGATCCCCCGCGTACTCGGCCCGTATCGTCCTGGTCCGCTGGCAGCGGCTGCTCCTGGTGGCGGGAATCGTTTCGTCCCTGGCCGGGTTGGTCTTCCTGCCCGGCCCCACCGGGGTGGTGCTGGTCGGGTTGCTGGCCGCCTTCCAGCTCTGGGCGCTCGTGTTCCGTCTGCTGGTGTTCAGGCGTGGCGCGCGGGGCGGACGGATGAGGGTCACCGACGAGGAGGCCCGCGCGGTCCCGGAGAGCCGGTTGCCCACCTACACCGTGCTGGTCCCGGTGTTCCGTAAACCGCGGGTGGAGGAGCTGATCGAAGCCCTCGAACGCATCGACTACCCCAGGGACAAGCTGGACATCCGGCTCCTGGTGGAGGCCGGTGACACCAGGACCGTCGCCGCCGCCGAAGCCCTGCGTCCCCGGGCGCACCTGAGCGTGATCCGGGTGCCCGGGGCCGATCCCCGGACGAAACCGAAGGTCTGCAACTACGGCCTCCTGACCGCGCGAGGGATGCTCTGCACGGTGTTCAACGCGGAGGACCGGCCCGATCCGCTCCAGCTGCGCAAGGCCGTCGTGGCCCTGGAACGGCTGGGTCCGCGTTACGCCTGCGTGCAGGCCCGTCTCGGTTTCCACGGCCCGTCCCGGAACCTGCTGGCCCGCTGGTTCACACTGGAACAAGAGATTCGTTTCGGCAACCTGCTTCCCGGTCTGGTCGACGCATCCGCTCCCGTTCCGCTGGGAGGCACCTCCAGTCATTTCCGGATGGCCGCGCTCAGGGCCGCCGGGGCGTGGGACCCGTGGAACGCGACCGATGACGCCGACCTCGGCGTCAGGCTGCGCCGGACCGGGTACCGGGTCGGGGCGCTCGACTCCACGACCCTCGCGGAACCCAACCCGGACCCGATCAACTGGATCAAGCAGCGGAGCCGCTGGTACAAGGGCCAGCTGCAGACCTTCCTGGTGCACATGCGTTCGCCGCGGCTGTTCGCCGAGCAGGCAGGCTGGCGGGTCGTCGCGGACACGACGGTTCTCGTCGCAGGGGGTCCGCTGCTCGGTCTCCTCAACGGCCTGTTCTGGATCCTCACCCTGACCTGGTTCGTTCCCCGGGACCCGATCGTGGCCGGGCTGTTCCCACCGCTGGTCCACCACCTGGCGCTGCTCTGCCTGGTGGCGGGCAACCTCTCCGCGATGTACGTGAACCTGTACGCCGCCCGGGTGATGGGGCGCCCCGACCTGCTGGTGGCGGCGCTGCTGAGCCCCGGGTACTGGCTGCTGGCGGGGGTTGCCGCGGTCAAGGCCGTCGTTCAGCTGATCCGCCACCCGTTCAGCGGAAAGAAGAAGATCCACGGATTCCGCGCGGATCTCGGGCAGCAAGTGGTCGCTGAGCCGCCCGTCAGTGCCCTGACCGCCCGGGAGCGGGTGCCGTGAAGGAGCAGGGACGCTCCCGGGTCTCCGAGGACGGGATCATCATCCTTTTCACCGCGGTGCTCTACCTAGGGGCCGGGGTCTGGCTGGCGGGCCAGGACATCGTCCATCCCGACGCCATGAGCCGGGTGGCCGACGGCTACTTCGCGGTGTTCAGCCGCGACCCCCACCTGACGGCCAGCGACTTCCTCCGGGGCCCGTTGCCGTCGCTGGCGGTGATTCCGCTGCTGTTGTTCGCGCCCGTGGTTCCCGTGCTGGCCGCGAAATCGTTCGCGGGGGTGGTGGTCTCGGCGTTCTGCGGTGTGCTGGCGATGGTCCTGGCCCGCAGGCTCCTCGTCCTGTTCGGGATGGGCGGGGGAGCGGCCCTGGTGCTGACGGGAATCCTGGCCGTCCATCCCCTGATCCTGCTCCCCGCCGCATCCGGCGCCAGCGAATCCATGCTCCTGGCGGTCGCGCTGTACGCCACCCTGAACCTGACGCGCTGGCTCAGGGAGGACGATCCCTGGCGCCTGGTGCACGTGGGAACCGGTCTCGGCCTGGCCTACCTGGTGCGCCACGAGGCGGTGGCCGCCGTGGCCGCCACCGTCGTCCTGGTCCTGGTCGTCAGCTGGTGGCGGTCCCGGGGAGGTGGGCGGGCGGGGTCGCTGTTCCTGCTGGACTGTTCACTGGCCGGCGGTCCCTTCGTTGCGGCCTTCGCCCTGTGGGCGCTGGCCTCCCGCATGGCGACGGGATCGTGGTTCGCGGCCGGCGCGTCCTGGCACGGCGATGCCGCGCAGGCCGCCGGGGCCCGGGCGGCCGTCGACGAGGTCACGGGCGGGAACCTCGACGGGGCCCTGACCTATCTCAGCGCCCAGCTGTTGGCGGTGGCGCCCCTCGCGATCCTGTTCATCGCCGTCGCCCTGGTGATCGCCACGTGGCGGCGGGACGCGGGGGTGCTGGGGCCCGCCGCGGTCCTCGGTGGAATCCTGGCCCTCGAAGAGTGGGCCTTCCTGAGCGGATGGTCCTTCGGATGGCTCCGGCTCCAGCTCATGGCGGTCCCCTGGGGGATGTTGATGGCCGGTTACGTCCTGGGGACGCTGCGGGCCGGGGTGGGCAGGCTGGCGTTCCGGAGGGCGACGGCATGGGTGGTGCTGATCGCCACCCTCGTCCCGCTGCCCGTTGCCTGGTGGGCAACCACGGATCCGCGCCTGGCCCGGGAGGAACAGCAGGCGGTGGAGGTCGCACGGTCCGGCCAGTACGCCACACAGGCCCAGGTGGCGGCCTACCTCGATTCCCTGGACCTGCCCGAGGGAAGCGTGATCACCGACACCACCTACTCCTTTCCCATCGTCCTGGCCAGCCGGAGGCCCCGGCAGTTCGTCATCACCCCGGACCGGGATTTCCGGGAGAAACTGGACGATCCCATCACCGGGAAAGTTCGTTACGCCCTGGTGACCGATCCGCAGCGCTCACCGGCCGACGCCATTGCCGCCCGGTTCCCGGGAATCCACGAGAACGGCGCCGGGGTGGCGAACCTGGAACGCCAATGGGTCGACGGCCGCGGGGTGGCGTGGCGGCTCTACGCGTTCGCGACTCCCTGACAGGGGATTTCCGCGGGAGAATGACGACCATGCGGGTGAAGAGTCTGGGGTTTGCCGAGGTCAAGGGAACCGCGATCCTGCCGCGCGAACGCATCCGGGTCGGGCCCAGTGGGGTGGCGGGAGACCGGAGGTTCGCGGCGGTCGAAGCGGGTGGCGGGGCCGTGCTGAGGACCGTCCGGAACCCGGCGCTGCTGGCCGTGCGCGCCCGGTGCGACGGGTCCGCGCTGGAACTGGGGTTCCCGGACTCGTCGCGCGTGACCCAGCTGCTCGAAGTGGGGCGGCGATGGGACGCCGACTACTGGGGCAGGCGACTGGAGGTGGAGGAACTGCCCGGCCCCGCAAGCCGGGCCCTGGCCGGGTATCTCGGGCAGGACTGCGTGCTGGCGGGGTTGGTTCGTCCGGGTGGTTTCGTCTTCGGAGCTCCCGTGAGTCTTTGGTTCGCCAGCTCCCTGGCCGAACTGGAGCGGCGCATGGGAGGCCCGGTGGATCCGCGTCGTTTCCGCCTCACAGTCGGAGTGGATGATCTGACCGAGCCCGTCGACGAGGAGACTCTGGTGGGTTCCCGGCTGCGGATCGGGGAGGTGGATGTGCTGGTGGAGGAGTGGATCGGGCGTTGTCCCGTCGTGAACCTGCACCCGGAACACCCGGGAGGGGAGGCCGACGTGCTGGCGGTCCTCGCCGATTACCGGACTCGCGAAGGCAAGGTCTGCTGGGGAGTGGCGGGCCGTGCCTTGAACGAGGGCGTCGTGACAGTCGGTGACGGGGTGGCGCTCATCTGAGCCGTCCAGGTCAGGGCCTTCAGACACCACACAGGGACGACACCACACGATCCCACCCAGAACTGATTGGTCCGAGCCTCCCTTGGGCACGAATCGCGGAAGAAAAACGGTTCAACGTCGTGTGGCGACGTTGAACCGTCGATTCCCCGCGATTCGTGAGCGGGGAGGAGGGGCCTGGCCGGGGGACGGCACGATTCGTGAACGGGGAGGGGCAGGGCGTGCGGTCCGGGTCGGTGGGGGCGTTTCGTGCCTGGCTCAGCCGCCCACCGAGATGTGGACGTGGTCGTAGTGGTTCGCCGTGGCCGACCCTCGATCCGACATGGAGCGCCAGCCCTCGGATGCGCGCTGAGTGGTCCAGATCTTCTGGGCGTGGATGACCTCGATCACACCGAGGCTCTTGGCGTTCTCCCTCAGCCATTTGGCGATCTCCCAGGCGCGGTCGCCGGAGATCATCACATCGATGGCGCGACCTTGACCGTGATACCCGGACTCGTTGCGGTAGCCGCCGTAGGACTTCACGTCCGGGAAGGTCGCGCAGACCGTGTGCAGCACGGAGATCGTCTTCGAGGTCAGTCCGGATTCGATGCTCTTCGCGGAAGAGGACGAACAGGTGCCGCTGGAGGAACCGCCGGAACCCGATCCGCCGGAACCAGAACCGGAGCCGGAGGAGGACGGGCTCTCGGGTTTCTTGTCAGTGAGCAGGTCGGACTTCACCCAGCCCGCGCGGCCCTTGTAGGAGATCTGCTGCCAGCCGTTCGAGGTGACGTTCGTCACGGTCACCGCGATGCCCGCGTCGAGCGTGGTGCGCACGTCGTAGTCGGAACCGGGACCGGTCCGGACGTTGGCCGAGGACGCGATGTACTTCTCGCCGGTCTTCTCACCGAGCTTGGAGGGGTCGAAGGTGTTGGTCGGGGCGGCCGTGGTGGGTTCCTCGGTGGGGGTGGCGGTTTCGCTCGGCGTCGCCTCGGGGGTTTCAGTGGGGGTCGGTAGCGGATCCGGGCTGCTGGTCTCGGCGTCACCGGACGGGGATACGGAGGGCAGCGGGGCGCGCTCGCCACCACGGCTCACGCCGAGGTCCGTGTTCTGGTAGCTCGGGTCGGCGGTCTGATCGGTATTGCCTCTGCTCGCGATTGCGAAGGAGCCTGCCACCACTAGGCCGGAAAGTGCGATGGGGGCCAGCAGTTTGCCGAGGATGCGCGGGCGTTTTGCCTCCCGTCGCGGGGAAGTGACGGCGGGAGGGGTGATGTCGAGGACGTCTTGGTCGTCCTCCTCCAGGAAGGCGCGTCGTGCCTTTACCATGGGTCCCCTCATTTCTTAGAATTGCCTGAACTTCTCTCAGGATAGGTTGTGGTTGTGGATTGCACAAACCACGCGCCGGTGAACTGAGTGCCAGAGGTATCATCCCACGCCCAACGGATCACGTCATCTCGTCAATCCCGCTTCTGCGATGCGGACAGCAAACGGTAGGCTGGAAAGTGGGCTTGGCGACGGGGTGTCGGCGGCTGCCGGGGGTGAGCGGGCGTGAGTTCGCGGTGGAACTTTCACCCCGGGGCTCGGCGTTGGAGGTACGGGCGCCATGGCACCTTGTGTTCCTTCCCGGTAATCTGCACAGGACCCTCCTGAAAAGGAAACTGAATGAGTTCACCGATCTTGCGGGCGAGACGAACGGCCCTGAGCCTGCTGCTGGCGGCTCTGCTGGCCCTGCTCGTCCCGGGCCTCAAGGCCTGGGCGGACCCGGCCCCAACGCAGATTCAGGCCAGCGTAGCGGCGGACACCGCGGGACACGTCAAGGTGACGGGAGTCCTCCGTGACGGTTCCGGTCGCGGGCTGGGAGGCGGACAACTGACCGCGTCTGTCGCGGGACAGCCGCTGCAAACCGTCACCAGTGGAGGCGACGGCGCCTTCGCCATGGAGTTCAACATCCCCGCGGACAAACTCACCGGTCCCCAGGACCTCGTGATCTCCTACCCCGGAGACGCGCAGCACGCCCCGTCGTCGCAAACCTCGCGGATCGAGTTCTCGGCGCAGGGAACAACCGCGGTGACCCTGGATGTCGAACCCGCCAGCACGACCCCGGGAGACCCCGTCAGGGTGGTGGGCAGCGTCAAGACGGTTTCCGGTGAGGCGGTCTCGGGTGGTGTGGTGACCTTCGCCTACGAGGGCGCCACGCTTTCCGACTACACCTTGGTCACGGACGCCAGCGGAAACTTCGACGGCTATGTGGAGATCCCGGGGACGGCCGCCGTTGGCACCGGGAAACTGATCGCGACTTTCACGGGCGGCGCGAACCTGCAACCCGGGTCGGCGGAGAAGGAGATCACCGTCAACGCGCCCATAATCGAGAGCAGCCCCACTCCAACCGCGAGCGAGGCCACCGAGGGTGCGGCTCCGCAGATCCCGTCCCAGACGGCCAGCACGCGCCCGGCCGCCACCACCTCACCGTCCGGCGCCGCGGCGCAGGGTGAGGGACGCGGCGGGTCCCTGCTGTGGTGGCTCTTGGGCGGAGGCGTGGTGCTCGTCGCGGCCGCGGCGCTGGCGGTGCTCGGTTTCATCGTCCGCTCTCGGCGCAGGGACGCGGATGAGGAAACCTCGGGGTTTATCGGCGACGGGAAATTACTCGAGGACGAACCCGAGGAGATGGGCTATGGCCTGGCTCCGGGGCTGGACGACGAGACCGAGGTGCGTGCGGAAACCGAGTTCATGGCCCCCCAGGAGGCCACCGAGGTTTTCGCGCCCCGGAGGGAACCCGAGACGCAGACCATGCAACCCGCCTGGTTCCGTGAGGGGGAGGACGTGCCACCGCCGGCGCCGCGTGCCCCCGGCGAGGACTGGGACGACTTCACCGAAGCCGAGATCACCCAGGTCCGCATGCGTGACCAGGCGCCGCCGCAGGATCCGCAGCCGCGCCGCGGAGGTGACCCGCGGCCGCGCCGCGGGATCTGAGACGCCTGTCCCAAGGAGACTGCCGGATTCGGGCGGTGAGACCGCGATCGGTGTTTTTCTAGGCGAGGCTTCGGCAGCGGTCACGGAGGGCCGCCAGGTCGCCGCCCGTGAGGGCGTCGCCGATCAGGTGCTGGTCCATGCACACCGCGGGGGAGCCCGCTTTCAGCCACTGCTTGGCGGTGAAGGAGATCAAACCGCCGCGCGGTACGACCCTGCCTATCAGCCCCAGCTCCCGCAGGTGCTCCGCCATTGTTGGTCCGACGACTTCCGCGGGGCGCAACTGCACCCCGGTCACGGGCATCTCCAGCACGGTCAACGTCTCATTGGGTGTCATGGCGGAGGCGTAACAGGCCACCTTTAGCGTGGCCGCGGCGATCGCGACGTCCGGGGACAGGAAGTCGGGAAGGATGAAATCCGCTCCCCGCGCCACCAGGGCCGCCGGATCATCCACCGGGCCGTGCGCTCCGAGCCTGACCCGCTGGCCGTAGAGAGACGCGAGTTCCTCGAAGTCCGGTGCCCCGGTGGGCAGCGACAGGTTCGTCACTCCTTCTTGGGCCAGCACCTCCACGACTCCGATGTGGTCGTCGAGGGGAGCGTCGTCGAGCAGCGCGACGATGCCATTCAGGGGTGCATCAGACATGGTGGCAATCATGCCATCGAGCCGGCGACCCGGATCCCGAGGACCCATGACCGGGGCATCAATCATAACTTGGGGCCGAAACCGCTCGGTCGGGACCAAGCTGCTGGGACGGATCGCCGGGACCGTTCCGGAGGGGCCAGGGAGGGCGCCCCCACGATCCTGGCGAAGGTTACAAACACCCCTTGTCAAGGGTAAATGTCTCTTCGGGAGGGCCAAAGGGCGGGCAAGAGGGATTGCTTGCGGTTAACGTGCTGGCGGTCAAACGATTATTCACGGTTAACGCGAGGGGCGATTTGCTTCCCTGTGGGGGTCGAGTGCTGTAACGTAGTTCTTGCCGGAGCGCAGGAGACGTAGCCTGTTCCCCCCATCTGGGCAGCGGACCGCGACGCCGGCTCCCGGCTAGCCGGGACCCAAGGACGCCCGCGCCCGCCCGAACCCCCCCATCGGACGGGCGCGGGCCTCTGGTTTACCGAAACTCCCACCGCGCGCCGCCCCGTTTATGCAGCAGGCCCTAGGGTGATCCCATGAGCAACTGGCTGGGCAACCTGCTGTCACGGATCTTTCGCGACCTCGTGGCTCAGTTCAGACCCGACGTGAACCGGTCACGCCGGAGCCGCAGCACGAGGAGGCGTACCACGAGAACATCCAGCAACACGGGGCAGCATCCGAGCGGTTCCCGTCGCACCGGAGGGTCGGGGCGCCGCGAGTACCCGGGAGATTTCAAGGGAACCCCCAGGATCACCTACTCCCCGGCTCCCGGGGAGGAGGCCGACCCGGGCGAAGTGGTCTGGACCTGGGTGCCCTACGAGGAGGATCACAGGGACGGTAAGGACCGGCCCGTGCTGATCATCGGCCGCGACCACGAGTGGCTGCTCGGGCTGCTGCTGACGTCCAAGGATCACGACCGTGACGCCGCCCAGGAGGCCCGGTGCGGACGGCTCTGGATGGACATCGGAACGGGGGAGTGGGATCCGCAGCGACGCCCCAGCGAGGTGCGCATCAACCGGATCCTCCGCATCGACCCCGACGGTGTCCGCCGGATCGGTGCCGTCCTGGACCGCGAAGTCTTCGAGGCCGTCGCCGCAGCGGTACGGGCCTGAACACCGCCGAACCGGACAGTGACGAAGGTGTGGGAATTTACGCGAGGTCTTTCGGGTTGATGCAATGTGTTGGCCCCTGAGGAGCACGCCAACCATCCAGGAGGGTTCTTGATCACCGTAACCGACCTGCGCAAGGTCTATAACCAGTCCGGACGCAAGGTGCGTGCCCTCGACGGAGTCTCCCTGACCGTCCCCAAGGGCAGCGTCCACGGCATCATCGGCCATTCCGGGGCGGGAAAATCCACCTTGGTGAGATGTCTGGCCATGCTGGACCGTCCCACCTCGGGAAGGATCAAGATCGGTGGTGTGGAACTGACCAAGGTTCACTCAACCGCGCTGCGCAACGCCCGCCGGCGCCTGGGGTTGGTGTTCCAGCACGCGAACCTGTTCGATTCCCGCACCGTGTGGCGCAACATCGCCTACCCCCTGGAGGTCCATGCCTCCAGACGGGAACGTTCACTCGAACTGCTTGAGATTTTCATCCGTTCGATCCTAGGGCCGTTTACCGAACACATCAGCCGGCCCAACTTCCGTATCGGCAGATGCCTTTTGGAATCCCAGGGGCGCCGGGACTCCATTCGGAACCGCGCCCTCGAACTGCTGGACCTCGTCGGGCTGGCGGATGCCGCGAAGGCCCATCCAGCGCAGTTGTCGGGCGGACAGCGGCAGCGGGTCGGCATCGCTCGGGCGCTCGCCACGAACCCCGCCGTGTTGCTGTGTGACGAACCCACCTCCGCCCTCGACCCCCGAACCACCGACGAGATCCTCGACCTGCTCCTCGACCTGCGCTCCCAGTTGGGCCTGACCATTCTCGTGATCACCCACGAGATGCACGTGGTCAAACGCATCTGCGATTCCGTCTCGCTGCTCAAGGCGGGACGGATCGTAGAATCCGGACCGCTCACCGAGGTGATCCGCACCCTCGACGGGTCGCTGTCTCAGACGCTGCTGGGAATCCCACCCCACGACCCCAGCGTCGAGAACGGCGGACAACTCATCGACGTGCTCGCATCCGGCAGTACCGCCGACCGTCCCGTGGTCGCGCTCACATCGCAGCACTTCGGGGTGACGATCCCGATCGTTGCGGGCAGCGTCGAGCACCTGGCCGGGATCACCTTCAGCCACCTCAGGCTGCGTGTCCCGGAGGGAACCGACCCCGACGCGGTGATGGGATACCTGCGCCAGCTCGGCGCCGATGCCAAACGCACCCCCACATCCGAGCTGAACGGAGCCGGCCGATGATCCCCCTCGAACTGAGCCTCGACGACATCCTCCGGGCTCTCGGGCCCGCGATCTACGAGACCCTCATCATGGTCGGCATCTCCAGCCTCGCCACCGTTGTCCTGGGGCTGCCGCTCGGCGTGGTGCTGTTCGTCACTCAACGCGGCGGGATCGTGGCGAATCCGGTGCTCTCGATCACGTTGTCCACCATCGCCAACATCACCCGTTCCATTCCCTACGCCATCCTGATGCTGAGCCTCATTCCGTTCACCCGGTGGCTCACCGGATCATCGGTGGGACCGATGGCGGCCTGCGTGTCGCTGACCATCGGTGCCGTGCCGTTCTTCGCGCGGCTCGTGGAATCGGCGCTGCGTGACGTCCACCCCGGCAAGGTGGATGCCGCCCACGCCATGGGATCCACCCGGATGCAGACCGTCACCAAGGTGCTGCTGCCGGAGGCCGGTCCATCGCTGATCGCCGCCATCACCACCACGGTGGTCACGCTGGTCGGGTACTCCGCCATGGCGGGGCTGATCGGCGGCGGTGGTCTCGGGCGTCTCGCCTACAACTACGGCTATCAGCGCTTCGAGACATCCGTGCAGCTGATCACGATTGCGATCCTCGTGGGAATGGTTCAGCTGATCCAGATGTTGGGAGATGTGGTGATCCGTCGCGTCGATCACCGCTGAACAGGAACCGGCGCGACATGACAACAGCGGCCAACTCGTGGTTGGCCCGGAAAGGACGCAGCCATTATGCGTAAACACCTGTCCCTGCTGGCGGCCTTGTTGGCCGCGATCCTGACACTGACCGCCTGCGGTGGCGGAAGTTCGTCGGACAAAACCAAGGTGAGGGTCGGGGCCAGTCCCGTGCCTCACGCCAAGATCCTCGAATACGTCCGCGACAACCTCGCGGCGGAGGCCGGGATCGAGATCGAGATCAAGGAGTTCGACGACTACGTGCTCCCGAACTCGTCCCTGAACGACGGTTCCCTGGACGCCAACTACTTCCAGCACCTGCCCTACCTGGAAGACGAGATGAGGGACAAGGGCTACAAGTTCGCCCACGGAGAGGGAATCCACATCGAACCCATGTCCGTGTTCTCCAAGAAACACACCGACCTTTCCACGGTGCCCGACGGAGCGGTCGTCGCCATCAACAGCGACGTGACGAACCAATACCGTGCCCTCAAACTGCTGGAGCAGGCCGGCCTGCTGAAGAATCTCACCAAGGACTCCACAGTTCTCAACCTGACCGCCGAGCAGAATCCCCGCGGCCTCGACTTCAAGGAGAACCAGCCCGAGATCAACGTGCAGCTGTTGGACGATCCCGCCTTCGACCTGGTTTTCGTGAACTCCAACTTCATCCTCAGCGCGAACCTGGACACCAGCAACGCGCTGTTGGCCGAGCAGGTGGAGAACAACCCCTACGCCAACATCCTCGTGTGGCGTGAGGACAACACCAACCAGGGCGTGAAGAAGCTCGACGAACTGCTGCACAGCCAGCAGGTCAAGGACTTCATCAAGCAGACCTGGCCCAAGGGCGAGGTCCGCGCCTCCAGCTGATCCCTTCAAGGGGATCCCAGCTGGTTGAGCCGGGGTCGAGTCGGAACCCCATCCTGAAGTTGGTTGAGCCGGCCTGCTCGCTCTGCGAGCTGGTCGTGTCGAAACCGTGTTGTGGGTGTCCGGGGACTTGTGGTCGGGTGGTTTCGACTCGGGCTGCTTCTTCGTCGCGGTCCGGCTCAACCGGCTTTGCCCTCCCTGAAGTTGGTTGAGCCGGCCTGCTCGCTCTGCGAGCTGGTCGTGTCGAAACCATGTTGTGGGTGTCCGGGGACTTGTGGTCGGGTGGTTTCGACTCGGGCTGCTCCTTCGTCGCGGTCCGGCTCAACCGGCTTTGCCGAGACACCCCTCGTCGTCAGCCCTCCGAAACTAGCGGAAACGCGGCAGGCGACCGTAGAAGATTCTCTCCGGGGTCCGGTAGGTTTCCTCCAGCCTCGCCCGATGGGTAGCGAAATACCGGAAATAGCGGGTCGTGTCGGGCAGGAACACACACACCGCACCCAGCAGAGCCAAACCGACCCCGACCAGGGCCCACAGGTCGAACAGCAGAACCGCGACCCCCGTCAGGGCCAGCGACGCCACCGAGATGATCCGAGCCCAGCTCCAGCCGATCCATGCCTGGTAGCCGGCGACGGCGCAGGCGCCCGCGACCAGCACCAGGAGGAGCGCTAGCACCCCTTCCAGGGTCAGCGACAACCACTTGCCGGGGGGTGGGGCCACCCACTGGATCAGGTGCGCCGACGATGGGTAGGTGTTGGGATGCACCGCAAGCCACCAGTGTCGCGCATAGACCGCAGTCACGGCGGCGGCCGCCAGGCAGAACAGCACCAACCCCACCAGCACGCTCCACGGGCGGGGTGGTTCCCCCGTGCGCTTCGACAGCGGCACGTCATGGCGCAGCACCGGTAACGGCGGTAGCGTCGCGATCTCCTTCGGGACGGGCGGGGCAGCGGCGACGGCTGCGGCCCTGTCGGGTTGGGGGCCGTCCACGAGTCGGCGGGGTGCCGCAGCGCCTTGGGGGGCGGGGGCCGCCGGGGGATACGGGATGGGCGTGGGAGGTGTCGGCTGGGTGGTCATCACCGACCAGACTACTGGGCGGAGGGCGCGAGGTGCCTGTGGGCCAGTTCGGCCAGCAGGGCGGCGCCGTCGGCGACCACCGAGTCGTCGAACCGGCAGTAGGCGGAGTGGTTCATCGGGGCCGTGGCCGGATCCAGCTCCGGCAGGCAGGCCGACAACCCGATGAAGCAGCCGGGTGCGGTCTCCAGGATGCGGGAGAAGTCCTCGGCCGCGGCCAGGGGTTCGCTCCAGCGGACGTGCCGGTGTTCGCCGAACAGCTCCTGGACCACATCGGCGACGTGATCGGCGGCGTCGTCGTCGTTGACGGTGACGGGGTACTGCTCCACCACCTCGATTTCCACCCCGACGCCGTGGGCGCGGGCGATGCCCTCCAGCAGCTCCGGCCACAGCTGTTTCAGGCGCGTCCGGGAGGCATCGGAGAAGGTGCGCATCGTGGCGTCGAAGAAGGCCTCCTCCGGGATCACGTTCGCGACGGTGCCGGCCTGGACCCGGCCGACGCTGACCACCACCGGATCGAAGACGCTGAACCGCCTGGTCACCATGGCGTGGGTGGCGGTGATCATCTCCGCCATCGCGGGGACCGGATCGGCGGCCAGGTGCGGGGCGGAACCGTGCCCGCCACGCCCGATCACCCGCACCTTGATCTCGTCGGTGCTGGCCATCACCGGGCCGGGTTTGGTGGAGAAGGTGCCGAGGGGATCGAGACCCGCCCACACGTGAATGGCCCAGGCGGCCTCGGGGCGCCGGCCCGCGACGTCGAGGAGACCCTCGTTCAGCATGTGGAGGCAGCCGTTGACGCTTTCCTCGCCCGGCTGGAACTGGAAGATCACGTCCCCGGCCAGTTCGTCGCGGTGCGCGACGAGGGCCTTGACCGCCCCCACCAGCAGCGACATGTGCAGGTCGTGGCCACAAGCGTGCATGTTCCCGTTCGTCGAGGCGAAGGGTTCGCCCGACAGCTCCTTCACGGGCAGCGCGTCCATGTCGCCGCGCAGCAGCACCACGGGGCGTTCACCCCCGCCCGGGGCGGTGCCGCGCAGCACCGCGACGACGCTGCTCAGCGACCTGCCCAGTGTGATCTCCAACGGCAACCCTTCGAGGGCTTTCAGGATCCTGGCCTGGGTCAGCGGCAGATGGAGACCCACCTCGGGGATCTGGTGGAGTTCGCGGCGCAGGGCCACGAGTTCGGTGTTCAACTGGTTGCAGTACTCCCGGATGCTCACGGGCCCCAAGTCTTCCACGAACCCGCGGATCGCCGGGAGCCGCCCGCATCGCGACTCGCCTCCGCCCAATGCCGCGTAAATGCTGTGAAAAACATAAGATGTCCTCATGCAAGCCGTCCGTAAGCCTTATCTGGTGCGCCGGCAATCAGCGCTGATGCTGAAATGCTCGGACACGGAACCGGTGTTGCAGACCCTGCGTGAGCATCTCGACCCGTCGGCTGCCGACGGGGTCTCGGCGCATCTCAACCTGCTGTACCCGTTCACCACCAACCTGTCGATGGACGACGACGACGCCCTGATCGACGTGCTGCGTGACTTCGGGCGGTTCCACATAGATTTCACCAGCACCGGCTGGTTCGGCACGGATTCGGTGTATCTAGTGCCCAGCGAGGCGGCGGTGCTGACGAACCTCGTCACCCGGATCCGTGAGGTCTTCCCCGAATACCCCGCCTTCGGTGCCGTTCCCGAACGGGCCGTCCCGCACGTCACCATTGGCAAACGCGCGCCCCTTTCCGAGCTGAAAGCGGCGGAGGCCGAGGTGCTCAGCAAACTACCGATCCGCCAGGTCTGCACCACCGTCGAACTGTGGAGCGGTCCGCCGCCCGGAACAGGTCGCTGGCAACGGCACCGCACCTACCAGCTGGGAACCTGACCCCATCGTCCCGGAAGCTGGTTGAGTCGGGCCGAGACGAAAGAGCGGTCCGTGTCGGGATCTTGTCTCTGCAAGCTGGTTGAGCCAGCGCGTGAGCGTCAGCGAACGGCTGTGTCGAAACCATTTCTGGCATCTGGTAGGTGAACCCGGCCACGGGTCCTTGGATGTGTGTGGGTTGGTTTCGACTCGACCAGCTCCCGCCCCGCGATGTTCCTGATGTTCGCCTGATGTCCTGGTCGCTGACGACCGGACCCGCGCGACCATGGCCGTCTCTGCCGCCTATCTTTTGAGGTCTCCGAACGCGGTCACCGCAGGCCCTCACGAATGTAGGTGATTCCGAAGGCGACGACCTGGCGGAACTCCTGACAACGGGAGCCGAGATCGTACTGGTTGCCTGCCCCTTTCTGGAAGATGTCGAGGCCACGTCCGAGGAGGATTTTCCAGCCGTGGTCGGTGCAGATCGAACGGTCGTGGATAGTTCCGTCAAATTTGACTGTGAACCGAATACCGACACTGGCGGCGCTGTCCTGGATGTCCCCCAGCATGGTGAGTTGTTGTTGGGTGTACTCAGCGCTGTCTTCCCGGGTGACCAGCGTCACCGCGATCTCGTCGGCTGGGTCTTTGGCGGCCGCGAGTAGCGCGAGTAGATCGACGAGGTTGCGCCCTTGGTGCGGTACTCGGATGTAGGGATCGACGATGGTGATGGCGGTTGCGTCACGCAGGTATGGCATGAGCAGTGTTTCGTAGGAGACGCCGCGCTGGTTTTCCTGGAACTCTCGGTGGCCCTCGAACAGTGGGGGTGCTGCCTCGGCTGGCGACGACACAGACATTGCGACATTCTCGGCTGCGGGCTCAAGCTCGGAGGGTGACTCAACGCTGTCCTCAGCCTCGGGAAGTTGACTTCGGTAGTAGTCGGGGTATTCGTCTTCTTCCAGTGTAGTTACGCTGTGCCAGGTGCCTGTTTTGTCGGTGTAGCCGAAGTTGACTGCCGCCATCGTGGTGTCGATCCGGAGAATCTGATCCTTGACGCGCTTGCGTCCCTCGATGGCGAAGCGGAGCAGTTCCTCGATCTCGGCTGGGGTTGCTTCGCCCTCCGGGTAGATGAGTTTCATCAGGCCGGAGAATGTCTTGTGGATGCCGTCGCGGTCTCGCGTGGAGATGTCCGAGCCGAGAGTGAAGTGCTGCTGGTATCGATCGGAGTAGTCGGTGCTACGCATGGACCGCAACACCTCGGCGATGTAGTCGACGACGAAACCGTAGCCGGAGGAGAACATCTCGCTGCGGATGGTGTCCACCTCCCAGCCGGGGACGTAGAAGTGCAGCCGGTCGAGGTAGGCGGAGTCGTGATAGGCCTCGGGAAGTTCGTCGAAGAGGTCGGAGTGTTTGAGCATGTAGGGCACATTGTGCGCGGTGTTGCCCACGAACACCATCGACGCTTCGGCCCCGAGGGTCTCGACGCCCCGGGAGAACGACTTGTTCGCCATGTAGTTCTTCATGATGTCGACCAGCGCCTTGTCGGTGCGCTTCCTCTTGCCGGCGAACTCGTCGAAGGCAACCACATCCCAGTAACCGACCAGCCCGATGCGGCCGTTGGCGTTGTTGACGAAGAGTTTCGGGACGGTGACCTCTCCGCCGGAGATCAGCATGCCGTGGGGCGAGAACTCGGAGTAGATGTGGGACTTGCCTGTGCCCTTCGGCCCGAGCTCGACGAGGTTGTAGTTGCGCTCGACGAACGGGACAAGGCGGACGAGCTGTAGCAGCTTGGCCCGTCGCCCGAACATCTCGGGGTTGAAACCGATGGATTGGATCAACAGGTCGATCCATTCCTCGGTGTTGAAGCCCCGACGCGATGCGAGGTAGCTCTTGTAGTCGAAGCTCGACATCTGAATCGGTTTCAGGCTTCCCAGAATCCAGGGCACGAAACGGGAATCATCACTGTGGAAGTACTCGATGTCGCAGATGCACCACACACCGCCAACCAGAAGCTTCGGGTTTGCCTTCACCGTTGCGGGTTCGACGATCACCCCGTGAAGACCAAGGTTGGCGAACGAGGCTTCGTACACGTCCTGTTTGTCGTTCAGCGTCACAGTGACCTTGTCGATGATCCGGTGGCGGCCTTTCTCCCTGATGGTGGACTTCACCAGTTCTGACTCGTTGCGGTGCACGTAGTGGTCGGCCAAAATCTTGCGGACCGCTTCAATGCCGGCTTGGATCGTCGCCTCGTCATCGGATGCGGCGTACTGGCCGAGCAGGTACTCCAGCACATAGGACGGGACGATCGCGTTGCCCTTGACGGCCTTCACCAGGTCTTTACGGACAACCGATCCTCCGAACAGCACGTTGATCTTGTAGTCAAGATCGCTCTGCTGCGATGCGTTCTTCTCGGCGCCGCGTTTCCCATCGGGATTGTCATCGGTGTGCGTCATAGCTGCTGTTTCCCCTTAGAAATCGAAGTCCGATGTGAACGAGCGCCTGAGCAGGTACTGGGCCCGCTGGTAGACGCGCCACTGGGTGGTGTTAGGTATTTGCTCTTCGAGCCGGAACTCGACCGTGCGGTTGTTGAACTCGTTGGCATCCTGACTGAGCAGCATCCGTGCATTCTGGTAGCGGTCGCGTTTGTCATCGGATGGCTGATCGAAGACCAGCTCGGGCTGGTTCGAGATCAAGGTGTCGCCGACGTAGATACCGGCGCGCAGCGTGCGCGGCTGGATTTTATCGCTGACCGGCTCGGTTTGGAGGAGTTTTACGATGAGCTGGCCGGTGGTGATCTTGTCCGTCTCGGGCAGCACTTCGACATTCACGGGCCGGGTGTCGCTCTTGCGTTTCTTGTTGACCCTGAGTACCGGTACGACGACTTCCTGTAGCGAGGCGCCGCCGTGGACGAACCGTGAGCCAGCGCCCGACAGCTTGATCCGGTGGATTGACTTGGGAATCTGCACCTCAAGGTCACTGCTGAGACCGATCTGTTCGGGCTCGAACTTCCGGAACGCAGAATCGTCCTTGAACCCCCGGCCCAACACATATCGGCGGTTCGTCACCACGAGCTCGTCGCCCTGCGGTTTGGTCGAGAGGTAGAAGGCGTCAGCCAGCGCGGTGTCTTGGTATAGGAAGCCGTGGTCGGCCGTCACCAGGATGTTCGTGGCGTTCGCGTTTGCCAGGCGTTTGATGAGCTTGACCAGATCGCCAAGCGCCCCATCGGCAGCCTCGAACACCTGCCGTTCGGTGCGGGCCTTGTCGCCGGTTGCATCTATCCGGTCGTGGTAGACGTACAGCACCCGGTGTGCGACGTACAGCTCACGCAGTTCGCCGAGTGGCATCGAGAGGATTTCCTCGGCCTGGATCGCGATCCCCCCCACTGGGGCCAGCACCTTGTTGCGGTTCGCGGTTCCATCGGAGCGTTGGCCGTCGATCAGCACCGGATCGCCACCGTGCGAGTGGGCCAGCGTTCTGTGCGGCAGGAGAGCCGCCATGCCGAGCTGGGTGTAGCTCGGCAGAACGCCGAGCATCGCATCAAGTTCCGCGTCGAAACGGTTTTCCTGGCGGATACGCGAACGCAGCTCGTCGGCGATCTCGTAACGCAGCGCGTCCGAGATGATGACGGCGGCCTTCCGGTTGCCCTTCCGGATGATCGGCTCGACGTGATCGTTGAAGAATCTCGTCTGCGGGCGGAGCGTGACTGAACGCCAGTCGTGCACGGCGTCGACCTGCTGCTGCCATGTGTTGCCGAGTTCGTAAAGGTATCGATTCGTGTACTGCTTGTCCACCTCCTTGCGGAGCGCTTCGAGCGGGGCGGCATGCTCGCTCATGCGCGCGGCGAAGTGGAACTGACGGTAGAGCTGATCGATGCGAAACCAGTGTTTGCGGTATCGGTCGAGTCCGTCATCGAACGAAGCGATCTCGAACCTCGCCGTAGCGAGTTCGCTCAACAGGTCGGAGGCAGCGGCGAGTGCCGCGTAGAGTGCCCGGTATCCCTCAACCCAGACACTGCTCTGGCGGGCACGAATGGTCTCGGATACCTCACGTGCGCTCATCGTACGCTGGACGATTGCATGCGCCAGTGCGCTGATGATTTTGCGCTCCACATCCTCAAAGAGATCGTTTTCCACAAGCTCGGGAAGTTCGGCATCCTCGATGGTGCGGCCATAATCGAGGCTTTCGGCTGCTCGTCGCGCCAAGGTGGCGAAGGCGTCAGCACTGCGCCGGTCGTTACGCAGACTCGCGAAGTCGAGCTGAATGTTGCGCAAAGTCCCGGGCGTATCTGACGCGAACCCATTGATCGCCTGCCGAAACATCCACAGCACAAAATCATCGATGCTGGGCTTGCTCGCCCTGTAGCGATAGATCTTGGCCGCACCGGCCCAGTGGAAGCTGTCGAGCCCCAGCTCAACCAGTGCCTCGTACTTGGTCCTCTCACCGCGTGAGTTCTCTATCAGTAGTGTGCGTGTGAGCTCCAGCATGCTGTGCTCTCGCTGATCGAGAAGCACGGCGCACATCTTCGCCCGTAGCCTGTCGACGTCATCGTCGGCGGCTAGTAGCTCCTTAAGGCGTTGGACCCGCTCGGTGTCGCGAAAGTAGCCTTCGTGCTCACGCACCACTTCGTCGATCTCGGTGCCGATCAAGCCGAGCTCTTGGCGTACCAGCGCGACCCAATCAGCGGTGAAGACCCCGTACGCAAGTTCAAGGTCAAGCAACCAGTTCCCGGTGTCGGAAGGTACCGGGCCATCGCGATAGATGAGGAACTTGTCGCTCGGCTCGTCATGGAGCACCCGATTCTTCACCGCGTACTCGTTGTTTCGTATCCGCAACGTGGTGATCCCGGCGAGGTCGAGTGCGTCAACCTCGGAGGTGTACTCGCCCCCGTTGTCGTGCCAGAAGACGAGTCGCTGCGACTCGAAGCGCTGTTCTAGGTGAGGCAGGACCGCGCGGAGTGAGTTCATTCGGTGACCTCCTGTTGCGCCAGGGTTACCCGACCAAGTTCCGTGATCCGATAACGCTGGTCTCGGCTCGTGGGTTTGTCAGGCAGGGTACGCTCCAGCAGTCCTGCTGCGAGTAACGGTTCGATGTGTCGGCGGAAGGCGCGAGTCTGGTTGGTGATGCCCAGCGCCGCCATGAGATCCGCACGGCTCGCCGGGTCGGCCCGGACATGACGAAGGACCACGATCTCGGTCGAGGAAAGGCTGGTCACAGGCCGACTTGGTTCTTCATCTTGGTGCCTTGGTGCCTGTTCTTGGTGCCTCACGTCGGCACCAAGACCCGCGTCCGCTGCGTGGGAGGGCACGTAGACGGTGAAACGCAGTCGATCCATGATCTCCTCGACATGCGGCTCAGGCAGGCCAACCGCAGCGATCTGATCGTAGACTCGTTGGACTCCAGTACCCCATTGCTCCATGATCCCAGCTTCTCGGAAGACGCGGGCGAGCGACGGGTTTCGCAGGCGGGATGCCCGTCGCATCGAGTCGATCGTCATCCCCGGAAGCAGCAGGCCGGGGCTGTCAACCTGAATGCGATCGTCGTAGAACCCAACGCGTATGGGCGTGCCGCGTTCGGCGTAGCTGGCGTGAACGAGAGCATTGACAACGACCTCGCGGATCGCCTCGACCGGGATCGAATAGACGTCGCGACGGCGCACCTCGCCGAACACCGCAGACTTGTACGCGTGCTTGAGCAGGAACTCCATGACTCGATCCACAGCCCGCGGCATCGGGCCATGAATTTCGGTTTGGTCGAAGATGTCAGTTCCGCTGGCACCACGCAGCCGACCACATTGCACCCACGCGGAAGGAAGGAAACGGGTCGGGTCTGCACATGCGGCGAGAATGCCTGCGTATGTCGGGACGATCTTGCTTCCCTGTTTGATTGCGAACCCTAGCGCGACGAGATCATCGACCTCGGTGTTGCGCCCCCGGAGTTCCGACAGCGTCCTCAGATCGAGATCGTCCAGCGACGCTCGCGGCTCGGGCAGGTCTTCGAATGCCACGCCGCGCGCGTTGCGCTCGAGCTCCGCCACCAGAGCAGGATCGGCTTGGCGTGTCGTCGACCCCAGACGTACGTAGACCCCGTGGTCTGGTCCTTGATCGGCCATGAAATGTGGACGGCGGGTACTCAGCGGAACATCCACCACGAGGACTGTTGCCTCACCGACAGTCATGAGGTCAATTGCCGGCACCAGCTGCGGCGAGATGCGATCAGCGATCAGGCTGGTGATGCGTTCCTCCTCAGCCAGGGGATCAGGCACGCCGACAACGATGCCGTCGTCGTCCACGCCGATGACCAGACGGCCACCGGCGGAGTTGGCGAACGCGACAATTGTGCGCAACGGTTTCGTGGGTGATGACAGGTCACGCTTGAACTCCAGCGTCTTTCCCTCGTGAGCATGCACTCGACCGTGCGCATCCACCTCAAAGTGCTCAAACATAGGCAGACCTCGCAGATTGTCGTCTCAGCGAGACGACAATCACCTGGTCCTTCGCGGCCAACTCGATCTCAGTCATCGGCCGCCTCCAACCCCTTGATCTTCCTGAGGGCAGGATAGAACTTCGGGTAGTTGGCCTTCACCCCATCATCGAGGTCGATCGCGACCTGCTTCGATGCAAGGGGGTAGAGCACATCGCGCTCGTACTCGCGCAATTCCAATAATACCTTGCGTAGGCGCTCTGTCTCCTTCGAGGCCGCCGCTTTCTGCCGCGGAGTGCCCTCTCCGGCGGCGAGACGCTCCTGATGCTGAAAACTCGCCTCCAGCTTGGTAATGTACTCTCGCAAATACTCGTTCAGCACCGTCGAGACCGTGGATGACGTGTAGCGATGCATGTAGATGAGAGCATTGAACGATCCCTTGGAGCTTGAAAACAACCAGTAGATCGGACGTTTTTTGTATCGCTTCACGTGGTCGTCATAGAACCTCGAACCGCCCGCGCGGGTAATGAAGTACTCCCGCAGCGATTTCACCCCAAGGGACTCCTCGACGAATCGGAGGTTCTCCTCGAAGTGCTCGTCACCGAACGCAACCCGTAGGAACTGGCGGAACCGTGCCACGATGTCGCCCTCAAACCAGTCGCCGTCCACGATTGGGAGGACGTTGTCCTTGCCAGGCATGAACGTTGGTTGAGGAACTTTGGCGAGGTAATCCTGAACCGTTGTTCCATGGTCGGCAAGGATCAGGTCCGGCTTGTCGAGACTGTAACGGCCGAATAGGCAGCCGACGCCATAGGAGATGAGATCGCGGATAGCATCCGCCGTGAAAAGGCAGCGGTACTCTTCGTCCGTACGTGTCGCACCCTTGTTGGGTGCGTAGCGGAAGTAGGGATTGGAGGTCAGCGAGACGCGGCTCATTGGAACCTCTATAGGTATCTCATCCTGAAGACCGTAAACCTCGGCCCAGTAACGGTTGTTCTCCGTCTCAAGCTTCCGCGCTTCGCAGGCAGCGCTGAGGGAGTTCTGCCACCAGTGCTCCAGGGCGTTCTTGAGCGATCCTCCCGAGTGAGAGCGCCGGATAAGTGGTGAGGTCTCGAAATCCCAAGAAGTCTCGTAGGCGTTCCAATCTTTTCTAAACAGGCTGATCAAACGTTGTGCAACGGTCGGGTCTGGATTCGAAGTGTTGGCGTCGATGAGGGGGAGTTCACTGACCTGCCCAACTTCGAAGTGCACAGTTGGCGCCAACGATTCGAGAATCTTGTGTGCACAGCTGGAGTTTAGGAACGAAAGAACACGATGAGCGTCTGGTTCTGGCACCAGAGTAACCGGTGCTACATCGTTGGGGATGAAGCCCTCGGAAGCGATACGAAAGGCAGGTTCGCCACTCGATATTCGAGACCATGAGATAGCGGGCTTGAAATAGTAGTCAGGGTTGCGGATGACGGAGCGTGGGCGGAAATCCCAGAGCTCCGCGCCGTCGTTCTCCCAGTTGATGACGTAGTCCTGGTTGCCCCACCACTTTCGGAACGCGCCGCCCTTGAGATGCGGGAACCACTTGGCTCCGCTGGTGACGGCCGACTCGCGGGAGTCTGCGTCGAAGCAGGTGCGGCTTTGGGAGACCTCGAACCACTGGCGTAGGAAACGGGCATTGTCGCCGGTCTGCAGGCCGACTTTAGGCTCAGCGATCTCACCGAGCGCCTTGCCCATGGTAAAGGCACGCGTCATAGCGGGCGAGAGCCAGTAGGCGATCCGTCCTCCCGGGAGAGCAAGCAGCGTTTGGGGACGGGCGGAGAAATGCAGATCGGATGGGCCGGCCAGTGCTTCCTTGAACAGGTGCTCTTTCTCGGCCTCGGAATTGCCGGGCACCACACGGAAGTACTGACAAGGTTCATCGGCGGTTCGTCGCGGTTCCAGAATGAAAGCGGTGGTTGAGACCACCTCCCCGCCGATCAGGTCGAATGCCCGTTCGCCCAGGTGCAGCATCGTGACCGGTGGGGCGTCGTACAGGATACGACGGCGCAGCTTCTCAAAGGAGCCGAGGAACATCCAAGCCTGCATGGTGATCATGGCGACCAGGCCATGCTCGGCCTCGGCGAGCCCCAGGCACCGCTCGATGAAGGCGGCAAACAGATCGGACTTCGCCTCCGGGTGATGCTTCTTCACCCGGGTGGATAACACAGAACCCATATTGCTGCTGCCCATGTATGGTGGATTCGTCACCACCACCGCGTAGGAGTGAGTCAGATACTCCGCCTGGGCTACCACCTGCTCAGCGCGAGCGCGCAGATCCGAAGCGTCCAGGGTGTCGGCGTCAAAAACCGCCAATCGTTCCTTGGCCTCGGACAGGGCGGCGTCAGGGACGATGAGGGAGCCCAGCACGTCGGCGTAAATGAAGCTCTGCCAGAAGCGGTGACTTGCCGGACTGCCGATTTTCGTGCCAGCAAGCTGGTCGAGCTCGTCGGTGCTGAACGCCACCGGCTCAATGACGCGTATGCGCGGCTGCTCCGGCTGACGCAGGAAACGATGCTTACGTGCCCGGGCCTTCATCATCAGGGCGAAGGCGGCCAGAGCCGCAGCGCGCGGGTCAATTTCGGTGCCGTAGAGGTTGCGACTGAGGATCAGCCCGGGAATCTCAGAGGGTGCGTAGCCCTCCTCTTCGTAGATCGCATAAAGCAGGTCAAAGGCATAGGCGAGCATGTGCCCGGAGCCGCATGCTGGGTCTATGAAGGTGAGTTCTTCGGGGCTGTTGATCCTGAGGAAGTCGGTCTGCTCGTCGACCGGGGCGATGTAGTAGTCCATCTGCTCAACGAGCCGAGAGGACGGGTGATTGAGCATCCACAGCCGACCGACGGAGTTCTCGACGAGGTAGCGAACGATCCAGTGCGGGGTGAAGAGCTGCGTGGCCGCCGGAATCTCCGCCGCACCCGCCTTCTTGCCCTTCTTGAACCCGGCGAAAACCTCGTCTTTCCGCTCGGAGATGTAGAACTGGTAGAGCCAGCCGATCACCTCGACATCGCGGCAAACCTCTTCGGTGAGTGCTGTAGCGGCTCTGGTGAGGATGGAATCCGCAGCCAGAAGGTTCGAGGGGATGAGAAGTTCGGTGTAGTCGCCCTCACGCTCGAACATGAACGGCATCGAGCGGTTCCAGTAGCGGCAGTACTCGGCGAGCAGCAGTGTGTAGGCCTCACCCTGGGCATCCGTGCTGGGGCGGGTGCCGTCGAGAAGCCCGATGATCGTGTCGAGGGTTCGCTTGTTGCCGACGACGGCGGGGTCGATGTTGCCGCGCTTGGCGTCGGCGAGTATCTCGGGTTGCCCGGTCTGCTGGCCGTGGGCGGGCGAGACGACCCCGGTTCCGGTGTAGCCGTTGGCATCCATGAAACGAAAGGCGATGATCCGGTTGAACCAGGTGTAGGCGACCCTGTCGACGATTGCTTCCCTGCCTGTGGTTCCGCCGCCGGCAGCTGCGATGTCATGTTCGAGCACGGCCACGGCACGCTGGTTCTCGACCCGCTCCGGGGACGCAGGCGCGAGTACAGCGGTCAAACGGGCGCTGACCTGAGTGATGAGTTCACGCCTGGCCCACGTGGCGAAGCTCTTCAGCGGTGCGGTCTCCATGCGTGTTGTCTCCTACAGCGCGATGCGCTTGTCGTCGTTGAGGGCCTGGACCAGCGCTGTACGCAGCGCGGCAAGGTAGCGATCGATGTCTTCTTCGGTCTCCAGGACGCTGCGGGCACCGGCGACGGTGATGGTCCTGACCGAGACCGTTTGTTTCTTGATCGGCGCCGGTGCTGGCGTGTCGTCGCTGTCGGCGTTGCTGGTGCGAGGGGATGCGGCGAGCTGGTCGAGGATGGCCGGGTAGGTGTGTTCCTCGAAGGTGTTGGCGATCTCCCGGACGACGGCAATCTGATTTTCCTGACTGATCCGATCGAGGATCGCGTTGATCTTCTTGCTCACGCTGCGCTGCGCGTTGTCCGTGGCCTCCAGATAGATCGTGCTTGTCTGTAGCGGCGCCCATCGGGAGTCGATCTTCCGGACTGCACCTTCGCGGTTGGCCACGAGCGCGTCGTCGATGCGTGACTGGAGTTCAACGGTGGCGGTCTTGAGCCTGGCCATCCGGTTGCCGCGGAAGGCTTGCGGATCGGCGAGGAGTTGCTCCACATCCTGGCTGCTACCCGGGGGAAGGTAGTTGAGGTTGCTTGTGTTGCTGGCAAGCATTTGGGTTGCCTCGTCGAAGATTCTGCGCTGGGTGCCGCCGAGGAAGGCCTGGATGGGGTCGATGATGTTGCTCTTCGCGTCGAGCAGATCGTCAGCGAGTGCGAACTCGGTCAGATACCAGTTGTCGGGCTTCCCGACGACGGACTCCAGCAGGGCGATGGGATCTTCGAGTTGAGCCACGAAGGGGTATTTCGAGCCGCTGACCTGTGCCTTGAGTTCTTCCCACTTCGCGCGGAGACGTTCGCTCGCGTACCTGGCCAGTTCCAGCGGGTCCTTCGGCGCGGTGGGCTCGTCGAAGAAATCCGTGCAGAAGGTGTGCAGCTCTTTGATCCTGTGTTGGTCGAAGGTTTTCTGCGGGGCAACTACGGCGTGGGAGTGCTTCTGCGTGTTGCGCAGCGCGGCCGTGACCTCGCTGCGCTTGAGGGTGTTCGAGTCGACGGTGAGGGTGATCTTCGAGGTACCAACGAGCCAGGCCGTGACGCACTCGATAGAGGGAAGGTCCCAGCCGTAGGGCTTGGCCTGGAAGTGATCGACGATCTTCCTGACTGTGACCTGCTCACCGAGCTGGTCACGTTGCAGCAGGTAGGACAGCACTTCGTCCGCCGGCGCGGCGAGTGCATGAGCGGACGGGTCGTCAAACATCCCGGACTGGTCGGGGTTCGCAAACCCTGCGATCTGCTGCTCCGAATAGGTACGCCCACCGAGAAGACCCAGCTGCGTGTATGTTCGCGCGACGAGATCCTGGAACCCGTCATTGATCCGCGTAAGTGCGTCCTGAGACCCCACCGAGAGGTCAGCGGCGTTGATCACGAGCTCGGCCCGTCCGACAGCGCGACGGATGCGCTCGATCAATTCCTTCTCCCGCTGCGCGTTCTGGGCCGCCTTGGCGCGCAGAATCTGTTCCTCGAGCGGCGACAGCGAGCTGGTCTGCTTGCGTTTGGTGTACTTCTCGGTCTTGAGCAGCAGCCGCAGGTCAGCCAGCAACCGGTCGTCGGGAGCGAGCACCACGCGCAACTCGTCCTTGCCCGCCGAGTGCATGCGAATTTCTTCCGGCTCGTGCGGGTACTCGGGGGTGATGAAGTGCAGTGAGAGTTCCTGCTGCTGACCGAACGCCTGGTCGTCGAGCTTGTATCCGAACCTGAAATCCTGCCCGTTCTTGGCGTATCGGAGTTTGGAGGTTTTGACGACTTCGCCGGAGAGAATCCTGTTCAACCGGGTGGCGACCTCGGAGGAATCGATCTCTACGTTCTTGATCTCTTCCTCTATCACCTGCTCTTCGTTGGTCAGGTATTCGTAGACATTGCCGTTGCGCTGCACGTAGGTCTGCGTCTCCAGCAGCGTGAGGGCCTCCTGGACCTGCTTGGACAAGGCCGGCAGGTCGAGCCCGAACCGGTCGTAGACCAGCACGGTCAGGTTGCGCGGGGTCGCCTGGAAGCTCTCCACGTATTTCACCAGAAATAGCGCCTTGAGAAGCCGCACCGCGAGTCTGGTGACCGGCGATCCGTCGTCTGGGAGGTCGCGCTCGGCACGATCGATCGAACGTTGTGCTGCGGACTTCAACGAGGCGCGGATACCTGCGAACATGGCGTCAAAAGTGGCCAACGAGCCGATCTCGACATCACCGATGTCCTTGGCAACTTGCTGGACGACACCGAGCATGGAACGTTCACCTACGGAACTGTTGCGGCCCTCGAAAACGTTGTGGTCGGAGATTCCCTCGATTGCGGCCTGAAACAGCGGGAACTGGTAGCTCACGAACGGGTAGGTTCCCACGAAATGGGACTCGTCGGTGAAGTTCCGATAGGTTTTCGCGCCGTCGGTGAAGTCGAACAAGGTCTTGAAATTCGCCGACTCCTGTGCGTAGATGGCTTCGAGCGCCGTAGCGCCCTTGTCGTTCTTTTCCAGCAGGCGTTTGCGGATGACCTCTTCCACGTCCGCGGATGTGAGCTTGACCCGGGTCTTGAACCTGGCCTGAATTTTCGAGAAGTCATTGCCCTGCCGTTTGGTGCGGTCTCCGACGACCTTGTCCATGTCCTCCTGCGAGGTCACGAACACCCAAGCACGCCCACCGCACTTCGTGTTCAACGACTCGGCGATCGTCTGAAGGTTCAACATCAGGTGCGTGTTGGAGCCGATGAACTGCCCGACCTCATCGACGAAGAAGTTCAACCGAAAACCTGCTGGTTGCTTGTCCAGCCATGCGCGAACCTCGTCGGCGAAATCCTCGATCGACACCGAGTAGTTGTCCTGATACGTCTTCAGGATGCTGGTCGAGACGTCCAAACCCGTGATCCGTGCATACGCTTGATCGACCTGGTGCCGGACCGTCGGGAGTCCGAAGCTGGAGCGGCGCTCGATCCACTCCCGGCCCGACATCGCTCGGAACGCATCCTTGAAGGCGTCGAGCTGGCCTTCGTCGTCGAGCTGACGCTCGAACCAAGCGATGTGACCTTGGTCGCCGTAGTAGCCGCGGGACTCGTCGAAGACCTTCACGAACACCCGCAGCAGGGCATCGGTCTGATTTTTGCTGATCAGGGTGGCCTTCTGGTCGATGTTGAACAACAGGCTCCTCGCCGGGATACGGTTGGCCTTGTCGAGCAGCGGGGGCAGGAAGGCGTCGGTCGCCTTGGCGCGGAAGCTCTCCAAAACCCGCTCGCGGGGAAAATCGTCGCCCTCCACAGTGCCGAGAAGGTGCGCGAGCATCTTCAACAGGTGAGATTTACCGGAGCCGAAGAAACCTGAAATCCACACACCGTTCGCATTGGTGTAGTTCGTGTACGTCTCGAGCAGCTGCTCCAGTCCCTTGGCCGCCTCATTGGTCAGGACGTACTCGTCCACCTCGATGCCCAGGTGGTGGGTATCGTCGGCCTTGATCACGCCCTCGATGGGCCGTTGAACATCCTTGGCGAAAATCTCGGTGAGGCGCATGACGGTTACGGCTCCTGTTCCAGAATGTTCTTGGCGCGGTAATACTGATCATCCTTCAGCCTGCCGAACAGCACCAGTGACGAGCCAAGGGAATCGGATTGCTCGTAGTGGCCGGGGAAGAACATGAGCATCGGCTTGCCCACCACGATACTCTGGAGATTGTTGAGTACGTTGTGTGACCGGATGTAGGGGAAGACCTCACCAATCCCGGTCAGGAACACGACGTTGAACTCTCCGTCGGAGAGTAGTTCTCGGATCGCGGGCGCCAAGTGCTGCTGCGGATTGAGCATGGATTGCAGCATCTCGGCGAACTCGGTTTTGTCCAGCCCGGATTCAACCTCAAGAATCTCCTCCCAGTCGCCACGCCCCTTGAGTATCTCGACCGACAGGTCATAAAGGTTGATCTCACGAACCTCGACGCCCCTGCTGGCCAGCCGGTTCTTGATCCGTTTCTTCGCTTTCGCCACGCTGAGGGCATGCTCTGGTTCGTACGGGTAGATGAAGAACGGAACCTCATTCGACAAGCCCTCCATCCTCAAGAAACGCTCGCCGCTGAGCACCGCGAACAGGTGCTTTTCTTGGCGAGTGAGTTCATCCGGCATCAAGACGCACCCCCTTTGCCGTCACGAGTCGGGAAGAACCGGATATCGTTCGGCAGCTGCCCATTGAGCGCGTCTCGGAGTCGCGTGGACAAAGACGCGTGGACGATCTCGCCGTCGGCGAGCAGGCCAGCCTCGGTCAGCATCTTGAACACCGCCCACCGGAGCTTCTGCAATGTCGAGCCCTTCACCTCAGCGAGCTCCGGGTGCCATAGCACCTTGCCGTGAACGAAACTATCGAAGTCGTCGTAGCCCAGCGTGGGCATGAGCAGGAGAAAGCGTTCTCGCACAACCTCCTCGGCGAAATCTCCGATGAACGCGTAGCGACGGCACGCTGCAATCCACATCAGATGACCGCGCTCACCGGGGCTGGTGTCTCGCAGAAACTTCAGCTCGGCCTCCGTGAGCACCGCCAAGCGTTGCGTGACCTCACGAGCCAGTCGGAGTCCGGACGAAGCGGTTCGCGCCTGAAGTAGATTCTCCGCACCGAGCTGGTCCCGAACAGCACTCCAGTCGCGAACCACCAAGAACAGTGGCGCCGCGATCATTGCCTCCCGGGCCAGGAGCGCGCCGCTGGTGAAGGACAACGCGTAACGGTCATGCCGCTGAGACGTGGTGCTCATCCGGTGCCTCCTTCCGAGTTTCGGGATCGTGAATCAGGATATGGGGTGCCACTGACAAGAAGCATCAACGGCGGCTCACGGTGCGCTGATGGCTCATCGTGGCGGTTCGGGACAGGGCTTGGCGGCCGCACTACCACTGCGTACCCGGTCGTCGATTCCGCCGGCTCGGAACTTCCAGAGGCGTCTGACTTTGTGCAGGGGCATGGTCTTGCCTGCAATCCGGGTACAGACAGTGCCCTTGGCGACCCCGCGGCTGGGTGGCGACATCGTCTGCGGACAGCCACGGCTCAGCCACACTGGGTCCTCCCTCGCTTCGTGGCTTACGTAGGCCACCGTCCCTGATGATACCGGTGGGCGTGCGGCTTGGACCTGGCTGGCCGGATGACGGGGGCGCCGCGCCGATGCTTTGCTGGACTTCACCGTCCACCGCGGTCTCACCGAGCGCTTCGGATTCGGAAAGGAATGATTCAGGCGCTTTCCTGAAGGGGCCGGTGATCGACCTCGACTGTGCGCCGGATGTGAAAATCCCCCGGCCCGTTCAGAGGCCGGGGGATCCGCAGGCGTTCAGGACCCGGGTGTCACTTCATGGAGCCGGTCTCCAGGAAACGCACGTGCCAGTTGAGGGCCGTCGCCAGGTCGTGCGGGGTCTGCTGGCCGTTGGCCTTCGTCGCCGCCAGTTTCACGTACTCGCGCAGCGGTTCCTTGAAGTCCGGGTGGGCGCAGTTCTCGATGATCGCCTGGGCGCGCTGGCGCGGGGCCAGGCCGCGCAGGTCCGCGAGTCCCTGCTCGGTGATGATGACGTCCACGTCGTGTTCGGTGTGGTCGACGTGGCTGACCATCGGGACGATCGCGGAGATCGCGCCACCCTTCGCCGTCGACGGGGTCACGAACGAGGAGAAGTAGCCGTTGCGGGTGAAATCACCGGAACCACCGATGCCGTTCATCATGCGCGAACCCATGACATGGGTGGAGTTCACGTTGCCGTAGATGTCGGCCTCGATCATGCCGTTGCAGGCGATGACACCCATGCGGCGGATCACCTCGGGATGGTTGGAGACATCCATGGGACGCAGGATGATGTGGTCGCGGTAGAACCTGGCCTTCTCGTTCATCCGCTCCGCGGCCTCCGGGGACAACGAGAACGCGGTACCGGAGGCGACGGTGACCTTACCGGCGTCGATCAGGTCGACCATGCCGTCCTGGATCACCTCGGTGTAGGAGGTGAGGTTCTCGAACGGACCCTCCAACAGACCCGCGAGCACCGCGTTGGCGATGTTGCCCACACCCGACTGCAACGGCAGCAGGTTCTCGGGCAGCCGGCCGTGCTTGACCTCGTTGGTCAGGAAGTCCAGGAGGTAGCCCGCGATCGCCCGGGAATCGTCGTCGAGGGGCTTGAACGGGGTGTTGCGGTCCGCGGCGTTGGTCTCGACGACCGCCACCACCTTGTCGGCGTCCACCTTGAGCACCTTGTCGCCGATCCGGTCGCCCGTGCTGGTGATGGGAAGCGCGCCACGGTTCGGGGGCAGGACACCGATGGGGTAGTAGACGTCGTGCATGCCGAACAGGTCCTCGGACTGCCACGAGTTGACCTCGATGATGACCTTGTCGGCCTGCTCGAGATAGGTGCGGTTCAGGCCGACCGAGGAGGAGGGCACGATGTCGCCGTCCTCGGTGATCGCGGTGGCCTCGACGACGGCGAGGTGCAGCGGGCCCAGGAAGCCCTGCGACACCTGCAGCCCCATGTGCGAGAGATGGATGTCGCAGTAGTTGGTGATGCCCTTGTTGATCGCGGTGCGCATCTCGGGATCGGACTGGTAGGGCGCACGGAACGCGACGCCCCCCGTGCGGGCCAGCGCCCCGTCGAGCTCAGGTGCGGTCGAGGCCCCGGTCCACATGCCGATGCGGAATTCCTCACCCTTCTCGTGCGCGGCTTCGATGCGCGCGGCGAGGGCCTTGGGGAACTCCTTGGGGTAACCGGCCCCGGTGAAGCCCGAGAAACCGATGTTCCAGCCGTTCTCGACCAGAGCGGCCGCGTCCTCAGCGGACATCAACTTGGAGCGGAAACCCTCGTTGTGAATCCGACCTGACATATTCCCTCCTTGGAAAACCTGCACTTGGATGCAAGGCAAGCGTATCGGCTTTGCCGGATGGTGGCCCAGCCAGGTGCCGCCTTGCCCGCGGTGCTCCTCAGGGCAGGGCCAGGGCCGTCACCGCGTCGAGCCGGGGGAAGTTGATCACCGCATCGGCCCGAGCGGCGGTCACGGGTTTCGCCCGGTAGGCCACACCGAGCCCGGCCGCGGCGAGCATGCCCAGGTCGTTGGCGCCGTCGCCCACCGCCACCGCGTGCTCCAACGGCACCTGCGCCGTTGTGGCGAACCGGGTGAGGTCGCGGGCTTTCTGGTCGCGATCCACCACCGTTCCGATCACCCGGCCCGTGAGCGCCCTGTCACGGATCTCCAGCTCGTTGGCGTTGAAGAAATCGAGCCCCAGCTCCTCGGCCAGGGGAGCCACGAGCGCGGTGAACCCACCCGAGGTGACCCCCACCAGTACCCCGGCCCCGTGGAGGGCGGCGACGAGCTCCCGCGCTCCCGGCGACAAGGTGATGCGAGGCAGGACCTCGTCGAAGACCCGGACCGGCAGGCCCTGCAGCGTCGCGACCCGCTCCCGCAGCGACTCCGCGAAATCCAACTCACCACGCATCGCCCGTTCCGTGATCGAGGCGACGAGCTCCCTGGTGCCGGCGTGCTCCGCCAGCAGGTCGATGGCCTCCGTCGTGGTCAGGGTGGAATCCACGTCCATCATCACCAGACGCGCCGGCTGCTCGGCGAGGGGACCCGCGACCACCCCGCCCGAGGCGACCTCCAGGAGTCGCAGGCGCAGCTGTTCCGGATCGTCGGTCTCGACGACGGCGCGGGCAACGTGACCGAAGGGCCGCGGCTGCCAGGCGGCGTCGAAGGGCAGGTCGACGGGCTCCGGGTTCAGGGCGATCAGGCGGGCGCGCATGGCGTCGAGGGTATCCGAATCAAAGCGAGACGGGCCGTTTCGCCCCGAAGCCGGTTGAGCCGAGCCTCACGAGCGCCGGCGAGCGGGGTACGTCGAGACCACCTCATTCCCAAGCCGGTTGAGCCGGCCTGCGAGCGTCAGCGAGTAGGGCGTGTCGAAACCGTGGTGAGGGTGTCCGGGGACTTGGGGTCGGGTTCTACCCGTTGGGTGCCGGTAGTGGTTTTGACTAAGCCGTTCGCTTCGCTCACGAGCTGGCCCAACCAACTTCAAAGGGGTGGTTTCGACTCGGGTCGCTCGTCCTCGCTCCCCGGCTCAACCATCTTCGGAGAGGGGTGATCGCGACCCGGCTCAACCGGTTTTCAGGGTCAGGACAGCAGATCCTGCCACCAGGCAGCGAACGTAGGGCAGCGGTTCAGGATCGCGCCGAGCCCCGCTTTCGCGGGGCGTCCCCCGAGGAGATTCATCTCCCACAGGTTGCCCGTGGAGTAGTTCTCCAGGAAAGCCGCGAGGAACGCCTCGTCGGGACGTGAGGCCTCCGTGCCGCCGTCGACCCTGTCGAGGACGACGATCTCGCCCAGGTCGAAGTGGGTGGGACACCAGCGGCACCGACTGGGTGGCCAGGAGGACCCTGTGGCCGTTGCGTCCCGCGACGCGGGCCATCTCCGCGAGCAGGTCGATCGCTGCCGGGTGAAGCCCGAGCTCGGGCTCGTCCAGGACCACCGTCGCGGGAAGGTCCGGCCCCAGCAACAAGGCGGCCAGGCAGATGAAACGCAGCGTGCCATCGCTGGCCTCACGTGCCAGGAAGGTGCGGTCCAAGCCCCGCTGCTTCCAACGCAGCCGGATTCGTTCCGAGGGATCGGGTCTGAGAACGAAATCGTCGGAGAAAGGCGTGACGCGCCGGATGGCAGCCACGATCCGCTTGTAGTGCCGGGGTGTTCCCGGCTGACCCTGTGGAGGTAGGCGGCGATGTTCTCCGCATCGGAACGCAGGGCCAGGTCGTCGCCGACCGTCGACCATCCCTTCACGGGCGCGTGACCGGAGACGTCGTCGAAGTGGAAAACGCGACAACCCTCCAGGATGGGACGCACGTACCTGGCGAAGTTCGGCAGTTTCCCGGAATCCTCCGACTCGGTGATGTCACGAACCCGGCTCCGGGAACCGAAACCCAGGTTCTTCTCGTAAGGGCGGTGCCGCTCGTGTCCCGCCTGGAAGAGCAACCATTCGTGCAGCTCCGCCAGACCCGAACCGGTCACCTCGTCGGGGCGGAGCGCCACCCGGTAACCATTCCGGGTGTCCCGCTCATCGAACCCGGACATGAGGGTGATGAGAATGCGATCCGCCCTGGTCTGTTCACCCTCGAAGAGGAGATTGTCCACGCCCCCGCGGCGGCGCAGGTACTCCTGGAAGGAGTCATCCCAGATGCGCGACACCAACTCCAGGGCGCTGACGAGATTCGACTTGCCCGATCCGTTGGCCCCGATGAGCACCGTGACGTCGGTGCTCAGGTCCAGTTCGACGTGTCGAATCGATCCCAGCCCCTCCACGACAAGGTGTCCCAGCGCGGTAGTCATGCGACGGGCCTAGGCCATGCCGCGGATGCGTCGGTCACGTCACCGGGAAATACTGGCCGGCGCCGTGGCCTCCCGGAGTGGGGCGGGAGACCACGGCGCCGGCTCGGCAGCGATTGTCGGAAGACCTCTCAGTTCGCAGTTCCAAGGGTCACTTTCAGTTCAAGGGTTTCGCTGCCTCGGAGTACCTTCAGGGTCACCTCCTTCCCCACCTCGTAGCTGCGCACCTGCGCCACGAGGGATTCGGAACCGACCACAGGGGTGCCGTCGATCGCGGTGATGAGATCACCCTTCTGCAGCCCCGCTTGTGCGGCTGCAGAACCCTGGGTGACGTCCTCCACCTTGGCGCCGAGCTGGGTGCCGGAGGTGCCGTTGCTGGCCCGGATTCCCAGTTGCGGGTGCTTGACGGTGCCGTTGGCGATGAGTTGCTCCACCACGGACTTGACCTGGGCAGACGGGATCGCGAAACCGATCCCGATGTTGCCGGACTGGCCGGAGGACGAACCGTTGGAGGCCAACGACGCGATGGAGGATGTGATGCCCACCAGCGCACCGGACGAATCCACCAGCGCACCACCGGAGTTGCCGGGGTTGATGGCGGCGTTGGTCTGGATTGCGGAGGTGACCACCACGTCGCTGTCCCGTTGGCTGTTGAAATTGGTGTCGTCGACGCTGTTGTCGTTGACCGCTTGGGTCGTGACGGGCCGGTTCAGGGCGGAGACGATGCCGGTGGTCACCGTGTCGGACAACCCCAGCGGGTTGCCGACCGCCATCACCGGTTGCCCCACCTTGAGCTTGGAGGAATCCCCCCAGGACGCGACCGTCAGGTTCGACGGCGGGTTCTCGAGTTTCAGCACGGCCAGGTCGGTGGAGGGATCGGTGCCGACGACCTTGGCCGAGTAGGTCTTGTCGCCGATGGTGACGCTGAGCTTGGCGCCCTGCCCCGCGCCGGAGACCACGTGGTTGTTGGTCACGATGTGGCCCTTGGCGTCGATGATCACACCGGAACCCTGTCCTTGTTTGTTGCTGCCCTCGACCTTGATCGCCACCACGGCGTCCTTGACGGCGGCCGCCGTCGCGGTCCAGTCGGGGCTGTTCGCGGAGGCCTGCGCCACCTGGGTGGTGGTGGCCGTCGAAAAGCCGCTGGAGCTGCTGTTCAGGTAGTGGTTCGCGGCGATCGCGCTGCCCCCACCCACCCCGGCCGACAGCAGGGCGACGGCGACGAAGGCCGCCAAGGTCTTCCGGGTCTTCCGGGGTTTCTTCGTCGCGGTCGCGGTCTGCGCCTGTGCCGGGGCCGAGTTGGAGTAGGGCCCTGCCGCTTGGTTCGCACCGGAGGGGAGTTGGGGTGCGGCGGGGGCAGGTCCTTGGCCCGTCTGGGGGTTCTGGATCATGTGGGGGCCTTGAACGGCCTGGGGTCCTTGAGGACCTTGGGGCATGGGGGCGCCCGCGGGCTGGAAGGTGGGGGTGCCCTGGCCGGGCTGCTCGGGCCCGGAGGCCGCCTGACCGGTTTGGGGGTTGGCCTGGTCGGCCTGGCCGGTTTGGGGATTGGCCTGGCCGGGCTGCGAAGCGGGCTGTTGGGAGCCGGCTGCGTTCCGGAAGGGATTCCCGGGCAGACCCTCCTGGGTGTTGTGGGCCGGGTGGTTGTTCTCCTGGTTCGTCATGAGGCTCTCCTGTTCGCTTCGTTGGCTACAGGAAATAGAGAACTCCGGGAATCTGTGCGTTACCTGTGTGTTGTGTGCGCGCTTCCTGTGGGCAGGTCACAGGTTTGTAAACGTCAGTTGATAGTTCCGGTCCTGGGCTACGACCCTGGTCCGACCAATCCGGGTGGCGAGCTCTCTGCGCCACGGCAGATGGGAGTTGAACACGCACCAGAGCTGCCCGCCGGGACGCAGCACCCGGGCGGCCTCGTCGAACATCCGCAGGGTGGGTGCCGACTCCTTGGCGTGCCCCCGGTGGAACGGGGGATTGGTGGCGATCACGTCGAAGCTGTGGTCGGGGAAACCGGACAGGCCGTCGGCCCAGCGGACTTCGATGTCGAGACCATTGGCCTGAGCGGTGGCGCGGGTGGCAGCCACCGCCGACCAGGAGACGTCGATCGCGGTTGTCTCGAGTCCTCGGCGGGCCAGGACCGCGGCGATCACCCCGTTGCCGCACCCCAGGTCCAGCGCGGTTCCTTCCCCGGGATCCAGGTGCTCCAGGAGGAGCCGGGTGCCGTCGTCGATCCGGTTGCCGTTGAAGGTGGCGCCGTGCGCGACGAGGACCAGACCGAGGTCCGGATGGCGGCGGGCCTTGGGCCATTCGGTTTCGAGCTGGTTCGGTCCCCAGGCCCGCAGCACGCGGCACTTGGAACGCCCGAGGCTGGCGTTGACGGCCGTGAAGTGGCGGGCCAGCACCTGGTTCATGGAGCGGTTCATGTGCTTGACCCTCGCCCCGCTGAGGAACATCACATCCGGGGCGCCCTGGACGCTGGCGCAGTGCTCGTCCAAAGCGGCCAGGGATTTCGGCAGATGCCCCCACACCAGATCCACCCCGCGCAATTCACCAGGATGGGAGACGAGCAGGCCGGGATCGATCTCGGACACGGCCTGCGCGTCACGCAGGTCGTCGCACCATACCCTCACATCGCCGCTGCGTTCCAGGGCGGCCGTGACGAGCCCCGGGGCGTCGATGACGGCGATGGCCCCGGCCCGTTCAGGTGATTCGTCCAGGATCAGTGGGTCGACGGGATGCATGATGAAATCCTCCCACTGCAAAGAGAAATCGACGCTGATCCGGCGCCACTGCGCAGGGTTGTTGTGCGCGCCCCGGGCCACCACCGGATGGCCGCGGCGGAGGGTCATCGTTCGTGGAACCTTCTTCAACGGGACCCTGTTGCCGCGGTCGTTCCGGCAGATCGTGTCCTTCCCCTGGGTGCGCACAGATCCGGATGATGTCCGTAGCGCGGCCAGGGCATGGTGGCCCCGCTCCCGATGCTGGCCTAGACTCGTGGGCGTGATCCGTTTCTGACACCGTCCACCAACCCACCCGGCCAGTCCCGTCACGAAATGGATTCCGTCATGCCCTCCGACCTGCTCACCGCTGATCTGTCCCTCCTACCGGCCCGTGCCCTCCCCGAACCGTTGCCGCGGATCATCAGAACCGACGATCTCGAACCGCTGGCCCGGCTCTACCTGATCAGCTATCCCCCGGGGATCGGGGCCGGGAGTCACGCCGAGGCCATTTCGGAGATCGCCGCTACCTTCGAGGGCGACTATGGTGTTCTCCGTCCCGGGGCCAGTCTCGTGGCCGAGGCCGGTGGCCGGCCCGCAGGGGCCGTGCTGACGGTGGAGCGTTCCATCTGGGACGAAGGACTCGAAGGGCCCTTCATCATCGACCTGTTCGTCGATCCGCAACTCCGCGGCCGGGGAATCGGGCGGGCCCTGATGACCGGCGCGATGCTCGCCTGCCGGAATGCGGGCGATGCCCAGCTGTCCCTGCGGGTGGGGGAGGGGACCTCGGATGCGGCCCACCGCCTCTACGGGTCGCTGGGATTCCGGAGGGCCGGTTCCCCGGCGTCGCGGGAGCGGCCCTGAGGCGGGCTCGCGCTCTTTGATGTGGTGTGGCATGCTTCCTGCGCGGTGACGGGGTCGTCGCCGAGGAACCACCCGGGAGTCATTGATGAAGAAACCATCCACCGAACTCAGCCGCGTGCTCTCCCACGCCCTGCGGCACGACCCCGGTCGCTACGGGCTGGAACTCGACCCCGAGGGTTGGGTGGGTCTCGGGGAGGTCGTCGCGGCGCTGCGGAGCAGGCCGGGCTGGGAGTCGGTGGGAGTCGCCGACATTGAGGAGACCCTGGCGGCGGCCAGCAAACAGCGACACGAGATCCGCGACGGCCGGATCCGGGCGATCTACGGGCACTCCCTGCCCGAACGCATCGAACGAACCCCCACCACCCCGCCCGACCTGCTCTACCACGGCACCTCCCCGGACAATCTGGAACGCGTGATGCGCGAGGGGCTGCTGCCCATGTCGCGGCAGTTCGTGCACCTGTCCACGGATGTCGAGATGGCGTGGGCGGTGGGGTCGCGGCACGCGTCTCGCCCGGTCGTCCTGCACATCGACGCCACAGCGGCCCACGCCGCCGGTATCCCCTTCTACAAGGGCAACGACAAGGTGTGGTTGGCCGACGAGGTGCCGCCTCGATTCGTGACCGCCCAGACCTTGACGAACTGAGAAGATCCGCGCGGTGCGCGGCAACCGGGCGCTCGGGAACGGCCAACGTGGGCAGGCGGGTGAAAACCCTCGGGAAGAGAATGCGGCAGCCGGCGTGTGAAGACCGACGACGACATCACATCGGGGCGGTGCGGGAGCCGGTGAGCGGGACCTTCGCGGAACACTCCCAGGTTTGCGTGTCCCAGAAGCGGATCGCCCGGCCGGTGGTGCTGGCCACGAGGTTTCTTCCGGGACCCCAACCCACGGCCTCGACCCCCGGGTCCTGGAGGGCGCGGATCAGTTTCCCAGAGGTGGCCTCCCAGACCCGGACACCTTCGAGACTGGGAGCGGTCAGGATCCGCTTCCCGTCGGGGCTCCAGGAGGCATCCCAGGGAAACGGGTACCAGTCCTCGACCGGCTCCCGATAGCCGAAGGTCCGCAACAGCTCACCCGTTCCAGCATCCCAGAGGCTCGCCAGGCAGTTTTCGTCGGTGGTGGTCAACAGGTGTTTCCCGTCGGGGCTCCAGGTCACGGCGCAGACGTGGGCTCCGTGTTCCAGGACCCGCAGCGCCCGGCCAGTCGCGACATCAAGGACCTGGGTGGTGACATCTCCCGCGGTGGTCAGGCGGTCACCGCCTGGACTCCACGCAAGGGCCAGGATGCCTTTCCAGTGGCTGGTGCCGAGCCCACCAGCGCGGGTTCCGGTGCAGGCATCCCACAGATGCACCTCCTGCGGCGCCCCTGCGGTCGCGATCCTGGTGCCGGTGGGGCTCCAGGCCACCGCGCGGGTGGCATCGCTGGAATCCAGAGCGGTGAGCAGCTTTCCCGAAGCGATTTCCCAGACCCGGGCAGCGCCTTGCCAGGACCCCGTGACCACGCGGCCGCCATCGGGGTGCCAGGCCAGCGACCACACCGGTTCCGGGGCGAGAAGCTTTCCGGCGGTCGCATCCCGGATGTAAAGGCCCTGCCCGGAACCCACCGCGATCCGTTTCCCGTCTGGGCTCCAGGCCAGTGAGACGGCATCCGAACTGCTGTGGCGAGGACGTGGCACCGGAGCATCTTAGCGGCGTGTCCTGTAAATAGTGGAGGCTCATTCACAGCCTCCCCGAAGTTGGTTGAGCCGGCCTGCGACGAAGGAGCAGTCCACCTCGAAACCACCAGAGTCCGCCGCAATTCCCAAGACACGACCACCAGGGGTTTCGACACGACCAGCTCGCAGAGCGAGCAGGCCGGCTCAACCAGCTGCCAACCCTCGAAACCTGGGCCACAACCCCCTCACCAGAGGAATGCGCTGGCCGGTGCCCCCACCTGGTGCGCTACTGGATGCAGCTCGACCCAGAACCACATGATGCTCCAGCAGCGGAGGTCATCGACCTGTCGGCTCTCCGGCGCCGCAAACCCGGTTTGGCGCCGTGCCCAAAGGAGGAAGGCCAAGGATCGACGAGTCCGAGTGGGAGGGCGACATGATGGAGGGCTCCGAGCGTGGCTGGCCGCTCGGCACTGGACCGATCTTGAGGCGGGCCGGGCGTTGCTGGATGACCTGGTGCTGCACGACGAGTTCCTCCACACCCTGCGCCTGTTCCTCGACTTCCACGACTACGACGGCAGGACCCCGTCAGTCATCAAGCCCGCTGATCAGCTGATCGTGCAGCGGGGCCGCGAGAAGTGGGCAAAGAAAAACGCCGACGGCGAGATCGTCCAGTCCGAGAAGGACGAGGACTGGACGCTCTCGCCGTCGACTCTGGGTCAGGCCAGACGCAGGTCCTTGGCCTTGACCGCAGCGACCTCCTCGTGGGTCGGTGCGTAGGCACCCGCGCGCTGGACCGTCAGGCCCGACGTGATCGTCGCCCGGTGCAGCGCCGGCATGATGTCGTCCCAGCCTGCGGACCGGAGCCGGCCCTTGGCCTCACGGCTACCGAGCAGGTCGGCGTCGAGCAGGCCCGAGATGAGGCCACCCATGAACGAGTCGCCAGCGCCGACGGTGTCGACGACGTCAGTGGTGAGAGGGTCGATCACCAGCATGTCGCGCGCGGAGGCGAGCTTGACGTAGATGCCCCACGGGCCGCGGGTGACGATGACCAGGCTCGGACCGAGCTTCAGCCACTGCCGCATGACCTCCTCGACGGGGGTGCTCTTGCCGTAGAGCCACTCGAGGTCCTCGTCGGAGACCTTGACAACATCGGCCAGCGCAACGAGCTCCTCGACGCGCCCGCGCGACTTGTCGGGGGACTCCATGATCGCTGGACGAGCGTTGGGGTCGTAGGAGACAGTGCCGACCTGAGACATTGCGCGGGCCGCCTCCAGGACCTGGGTGCCGCCGGGTTCAAGGGTCGCGGCGAGGCTGCCGGTGTGGAGGTGGGCGATCGCCTCCGGGGCGGGCAGCGGCGGTACCTCCCACGACAGGTCGAACTCGTACTCGGCGCTGCCGGCATCGTTGAGGCGGGCGTACGCGAGCGATGTCTTGGCGGCTCCGTCGCTGCCGGGCACGATCCCGACGCCGTGGTCGGCGGCGTAGTCCTCGATCAGTTTGCCGTGGTCGTCGCGACCCCACCAGGCCCCGATCAGGGCGGGCCGGCCGAGGCTGGTGATTACGCAGGCGACGTTGAGGGGGCTGCCGCCGACGTGCTCACTCCTGGTGTCGTCGCGGATGACGACGTCGATGAGCGCCTCGCCGAGGCAGAGGACGGGCTTGGGTTGAGTCATGGGGACCTCCTTGTCGGTCGGCTACTTGTTGAGGCCGAGTTTGTCTTCCATCTCCTCGAGTGGGATGCCCTTGGTTTCCGGCATCTTAGTCAGCACCCAGACGAGTTGACCGAACATGCAGACCAGGAAGATGGAGAACGCCCAGCCGCCACCCCAAGCGCCGATGATCGGCGGGAACGCGTAGGTCGTGATCGCGGCGAATACCCAGTGGGTCAGCGAGCCGAGGGACTGACCAAGGCCGCGCACGCGCGTCGGGAAGATCTCGGAGATGAATACCCAGATCACCGACCCTTGACCGAAGGCATGCGCCGCGATGAACACCAGGAGGCCGACCAGCACCAGCGTCGACGAGGTCGAGTTGAAGTGACCCTGGAACATGAACATGACAGCGGTCAGGAAGCCCATCGAGACCAGGTAGCCGATGGAGCCGACGATCATGAGGGAGCGACGACCGATGCGGTCGATGACGGTCAAGGCGGCCATTGTCGCGATCAGGTTCATCAGGCCGACGGCGACGGACATGAGCAGGGCCGCGTTGTCGTCGGCACCCGCCTGCTTCATGACCTCGGGGGCATAGTACAGGATCGCGTTGATGCCGGAGAGCTGGTTGAACATGGCGATGAAGAACGCCAAGGCGATGACCTTGAAGTAGCGGCGCGTGAAGAACTGGCTCAAGGTGGCCTGCGACCCGGCGGAGGCGAGCTGGTCGCGGATCTCCTGGATCTGTTCGTCGGACTCCTCGACGGTGTTGCAGAGGCGACGGCTGATGGCGATCGCTTTCTCCTCGTGGCCCTTGGCCATGAGCCAGCGTGGCGTTTCGGGAACCGTCATCAGGAACACGAGGAACAGCACCGACGGGACGACCATCACGCCGAGCATCCAACGCCATGCGATCTCCTGGTCGTGGACGATAAGATCGATGATGTAGTTCGACAGATAGGCCACGAGGATGCCGAGGACGATGTTGAACTGGACGAGGCCGACGAGGCGGCCGCGGACCCTCGCTGGGGCGATTTCCGCTGTGTAGATCGGCGCGCACACCGACGACAGGCCGACGCCGATGCCGCCGATGAAGCGGAAGATCATGAGCACCAGGTGGCTGGGCGCCAGGGCCGTTCCGAGGGCGCCGAGTACGTACAGGATGCCGATGAAGAACAGCAGCTTGCGGCGGCCGAAGCGGTCTGCAGAGCGGCCACCGATGAGCGCGCCGATGATGGTGCCGACGGTGGCGATGGCGACGGTGGCGCCGAGGCCCCCGTCGTCGAGGTGGAACTGTTTTTTGAGCGCAGCGTTGGCTCCGGAGATGACGGCGGTGTCGAAACCGAAAATCAGGCCGCCAACGGCGGCGACAATGGCGCTGCGGATGACGAGCGAACTCGCCTTGGCGGAGACTTGTGCGCTGTTTGACATCGCGACTCCTTGTTCTCGAATTGGATGGAAGCGGGTACAGCGATAGAGGTGGTCGGAACACCACTTTGTTCCGGCTCGTCAGCGACGAACCGGCATCGCTGGGAAGCGTAGTCCGGATGGGGTACCGCTGGGTGGAAGGCGAAAAGATTCCCCACTGTGAGACGCGACCAGGTGTGATGTCCAGCGAGATTGATCGGCCTGGTGACGGGTGGGGCCTGCGGTGATTGTAGGTGTGGACCTGCTCGACGGTGACGCCTCGCTCATGGAACCAGACCACAGCATCGCGCAAGACCTCGACGGCCGTCTTCTCGGGCCTGGTCGTCCCGGGCCTCGACGCAGACGACGCGGGAGTGGTCATCGATCACGGCGCGCCGGAACACATCACAACGTTCGGCCGCGCGTGGGATGGACCAGTTGTCGTCGACGATCAACCGAGCGAGCTCGGGGCGTGGGGACAGCGTTGGCATGGGTGGCGTGGGCCACCGGAAGACCTCTTGTTGTGGTGCTGGTTCCCTGGACAGCTCCGCTCCACTGCGGGAGGCCTTCCCCGATCCACACCTCAAACAGATTCGTCGCATCGTGACCCGACCAACGTGCCCGGACATCACACCTAGAACGTCGTCGTGTTCGTGCTGCTCATGAACGCGCCGTGGCCGGTGATCGTGTTCCAACAGGTCATGCCGGCCAGCTCGGATGCGCACGTGTAGTCGCCGTGGTAGACGACGGTGCCGTACGGCACCACCTGTGGGGGAGTTTCCGGTCTTTGGAAAGCGGGGGCCTTGTTCTTGGACTTGATCGTGGGCTCCTCCAGGCCGGGAGAATCGCTCGTGGACATCTCCACCCACCATTTCGGTCCTGCGTGATCGCGACCATAAGGCATGTCCGTGACGTAACTGTCGATCCCGCAACCGACGTACGAGTGCTGGTCGGAGAAGTCGCAGCCGATGTTCTCCGCTGGGTTGATTATCGTCGCCACATCCTGATGGACGGCGGTGACCGGGGTTGCATTCTCGGGACGTGGGCCACCTGCCCCCGGGTAGGCGCCGGGAATCTGCACCGGAGTCCGGGCAGGGCTGGGAGCCGGGGTTGGCGATGGTGTTGGGCTCGGTGACTCGGATGCCGTCGTTGAGGTGGTCATCGTGGCTTCGGGAACCGGGGCGAGCGGTGGATAGCAGCCGACCAGTAGACCTCCGGCCAGTGCTGCGGCGGCAAACAGATTCGGACGACGGCGGAAGTGCTGAGACATGGTCTTCTCCTGGCTCTCGTTGCCCCGGTGGGATCGGCGATACCACGTACCCTGCCACGCGAGGGCCCGCGGGGAACAGCCTTTTCAGGTTGAACACACGCGCGGTGTTTCCGGGTGTCGCCGCGCGTCGTCGGTGCCGACCGGAAACCCCCGGTTGCACGGCACTCAACCCGGATTTGACCGAAAAAGGCAGACAGGGCGGTTGAGGGCTGCCCAACCGGAGAAACGCCCGTAAGACACGGCCGAGGTCGGGAACAGAAGCACTGCAAAAGCACAGCGCCCCGGGCCCTGAGGGGCCGAGGCGCTGTACGTGGGCTTCTCCGCGGTGTTGCTGTTGGTGGCTACCGGTTCGGGGATCCCTCCTGGGCCAGTGCACCCATGAGGTCGATCATGAACTCGGTGTCCTCCTGCCCCAGACGCTCCCAGCCGTGGGGGGCTCCCAGCGCGGTGAGCAACTCCGCATTGGCGGGATCGGCGCTCATCTGCTCCAGGCCATGCCAGATCGGCTCCACGAGATGGGCGATTCCGGGGCTGGCGAGGAGGCTGCTGTGCACCACGTAGATGCGGCTCCGGATCAGTTCCCGGAGCTGCTTCTTCACCATCGACGACAACTCATCGTAGGCGTCCTGCGGGAAGAAACCGACCGGCACCTGACCCTGCATGACCGCTTTCGCGACGAGCACGGGATTGGGTCTGAGAGAGACCTCGATATCCGGGTAACTGAGGTTTGCCGGTTCCAGGAGAATGCGACAGATCCTCTCGACGTCGGGGGCGTCGGTGGCCGCCGCGGTCAGCGGACCCGTCAGATCCGTGACCTTCTGGAACTCGCTGTCGGCGGCAACCGCCACAGTGGCTTCCTTCGCCATGCCACTGGCCCAGGCGACGGGAAGGTATCCCTTGTTCCGGACGAGGTATGCCGTATCCGCTGCGTTTGCATAGACCAGGTCCGCCCTGTTCTCCTCGAAAGCGGCGTGCAGGTCCGCGAAATCCGTGTAGGAGGTCGGGCGGAAGGCTTCGCCCGTGATTCGCTGCAACTTTGTGTTGAAAATGAACCAGTCCGTGACATTTTGGATGTTCACATCGGGACTGATGGCGAACTGCAACGTCATTTCATCGACCCTCGGCCTTCACCATTTCCGTGTACAGCTTTTCCATTTCGGACACCTTGTCCCGCGACGGCTCGCGTCGCACGGAGGTGTGCCCGACGACCTCGCCGTCGCGCACCTTCGGGATCACGGTTGCGTAGACCCAATAGTAGCCGCCGTCAGCCCGGAGATTCTTCACGTATCCGCTCCAGCGCTTGCCCTGCTGGACGGTGGACCACAGGTCCGCGTAAGCGGCCCGGGGCATGTCCGGGTGGCGCAGGATAGAGTGCGGTGACCCGATCAGTTCTTCCTTGGTGAATCCCGACATGATGACGAACGCCTCGTTGCACGTGGTGATCACACCATCTCGGTCGGTCTGTGACACGATCAACTCGCCTGTCGGGAAGCGGGTCTCCACATCGGTGACCACCACCTGACGGCTGCTTCCGTCGTGGTAGGTCCACTGCATGGCCTGCCCCGGGCAGGTCATGTCTTCCAACGTTTTCATGCGAGTTCGCGAGCGAGGTCCTTGGCAGTCGCCTTCATCTCGAAGAGGATCATGCCGAGCTTCGCGTAGCCGTTCGAAATACCGATCAGGACGGCCTCGGGGCCGGCCGCGATGTGGACGATGTAGCCTTCGCTGCCCTTCACGAGGACCTGCTCCAGCTCGCCGCGTTTCAGTTCGCTGACGGCGCGGGTGCCGGTGGCCAGCGCGGCCGCACCCATGGCGGCGACGCGGTCCTCGTCGGTACCCCCGGCCAGGGCCGAAGCGATGGGCAGGCCGTCGAGGGTGACGAGAAGTGCGCCCTCGAGGTCGGGGGTTAGAGCGACGAGCTTTTGCAGGTTCTGATGGATCTGATCAATCCTCGACATGGTCTTCCTTTGGTTTTGCGGTCCGGTGCTGGTCTCCAGCGCCCTGAGCGGTACGGTCATATTAGAAGTTTGGCGATGGAACTGGATGGTTGTCAAAAGTTTAAAGCTCCGCTTTAGTGGCGTCGTCGAAAGTCACTGGCCTTCTCGGGTGAAAGAAGCTTGGTTCGCTTGCCCGAGATGCCCTGGAAAAACGTTCTGGGCTGTTGAGAAGTCGGTGGGTGATGTGCATCCGGTGTGCGCGTTTCGCAGAGGCGAGGCGGCAAGGAGTTCCCCCCGGGGGTGTGGATGGTGGTCCGGGCGGATGGTTGGATCGGGGTTGGTGGCGGTCGGGCGGAGCGTGTCCGCCCAGGGTTTGACATTTGCGACAGCGAACCTTAGATTCGCAGTTGCAAAGATTGGAGGTAGACCGATGAACCGATCCCATCGCCTGGCGGCGGCCTGCGGAGCCTTGCTGCTGGTGTCCGTGTGTGGTCCCGTCCTGCCCGCCGCACACGCGGATGAACCCGCACCCAAGGTCCTGCTGATGCTGGATTCCTCGGGGTCGATGAAGGACGCGGACCCGTCCGGCGGAACCAAGATGGATGCCGCGAAGAAGGCCCTCATACACGCCCTCGACTCCGTGCCCTCGAACGCCGAGGTCGGGCTCAGGGTCTACGGCGCCGACGTCGACGGCAACGGCGCCCCGGGTTCCTGCACCGACTCCCGACTGGCCCATCCCGTCGGCGCCATGGACAAGGCGGGCCTGACCAGCGCGATCAACCAGTTCCAGCCCCGGGGTGACACCCCCATCGCGTACGCGCTTAAGGAAGGGGCGAAGGACCTGGGCGACAGCGGCAAGCGCCACATCATTCTCGTCTCCGACGGGGAGGAGACCTGCTCGCCCGATCCCTGCCAGGAGATCCGTGAACTGATCGCGGGCGGTGTGAGCCTCCAGATCGACACCGTCGGTTTCGGCGTGGGGGACAAGGCCCGCCAGCAGCTGGCGTGCATGGCCGAGGCGGGCGGTGGCAGCTATTACGACGCGAAGGATGCCAAGTCCTTGGATTCTAGCCTCCAGCGGCTCGGCGCCCGCACGGCGCGCGGTTTCACCGTCGAGGGCACCCCGGTGCAGGGGGCGGACATCCCCGCCGGTGCGCCGATGCTGGCCCCCGGGCAGTACACGGACGTCTCGGTGGCCTCCAGCAAGAAAACCGAGAAGTACTACAAGGTGAGGCGGAGCCAACCCGGTTCCACGCTGCGCGTGAACGTTCTCACCCGCATGCCGAACGCCAGCGTCTTCGACTCCCTCAAGCGTGGCTCGTGGATCTGGGCGTTGAAGACCATGGACGATGACACGTGTGCATCCGAGAGCAGCACCGGTCTCGACAGCGGCAAAACCGGGGTCGTGGTCGGGCAGACGCTGGTCGCGCTGCCCACGGATCCCAGGAACCCGGCGTCCAAGGGAACGAGTGATCAGGCCTGCGCCGATGCCAAGGAGTTCTACTTCAAGGTGGAGCGCCTGCCCGGTTCCGGTGGGGCGATACCGATTGAGATCCGGGTGATGGAGGAGGCGCCCGTGGAGAACGCCGGTCAGCTTCCGACCGGGGTGCAGGAGGTGCCCTCGAACAATTCCGAGGGGGCCGGTTCGCCCGCGACGGACAACGTCACATCGGTGCTCGGTGGGGCCAGCTTCAACGACGCCCTCGAGGTGGCTCCCGGCACCTACAGCGTCGAGCTGGTGCCCGGGGAGATGGCCTTCTTCAAGACCCCCATCAAATATGGCCAGAGCGGGATCTTCGCCCTCGACGGTCTCGAACTCTCTCCGGATGTCATCAGGGATTCCGGTCTGACAAACCACGTCGCCGTCTCCTCCGCGGTCTACGCACCGGACTTCAGCCGGATGGATTCGGCAACCAGCGACGAAACCATGTTCTTCATGAGGAAGACTGGCGCGTACTCCAACAATGCCCCGCACATCAATCAGGTGCCGGAGGTGCGCTACCGGAACCGGTGGGATTCCCCCGAGATGCACCACTCCAGCCGGGGTTTCGCGATGGAGGGCTACTACTACTACGCGGTCGCGCTGGGCTATGAAGCGTTCCTGAAAGGGCAGCCCGCGAACGTCAAGTTCTCGCTCAATGTCTCGGGTGAGGCGACCGGGCCGTCCGGTAACGTCCAGGTGAGCGAGGTTCCCCCGGGTGAATCCAGCAGCACCGATTCCGGTCAGGGGAATCTTTTCGGGGATTCCACCAAGCTGGTGCTGTTCGGGGCCGGCGGCGCCTTGGTGGTGCTCGGCGGCGGGGGCGTGGCCTACGTGCTGCTGCGGCGCCGCAGCTGACTGGGAAACTTCACGACGGTGGTTCCGGAATGCCCGGAGCCACCGTCGTTTCGTGTCGGTTCTTTCAGTGCACGTACCAGAGGACCAGCAGGATCACCCCGCAGATGAGCAGCAGTGCAGAGGTGGCGAGCAGCACTCGGTCCGAGACGCGACGTTTCCCCCCGCGTTTCCCGGGGGTGGGGACATCTGCTGGTGGGGGCGTCTCCAGCGCCTGTGTCGGCGGCGGGGCCGGGACGGACGTGTGCGCGGATTGGAGTGGGCCGGTCGGGGGAGTTTGTTGCTGGGGCGGTGAGATTGCTGAGGGTGGCTGCCGGGGCTGATCGGTCGGCTGGGACGGCAGTTGCTGGGTTCCGGGCGTCACCGGGGAAGGGGCGGGATGCTGGGGGGACATCGGTCCGGGCATCCCGGGGCGGCGGGAGGTCGTCGTCGGGTTTTCGGAATCCAGCGGCTCCAGTTGCTGGAACACCTCGACGTCCCCGGCGGCTCCGTCCTGCCAGGCCAGTTCCGGGGCCTCCAGGCGTCGCAGGGCCTCCGGTGGGCCCGGCCGGGCCTCGGGGTCGGGGGCGGTGAGGTCACGGATCAGCGACCAGAGGCTCTCGGGGACGCCGTCGGGGGCGCCCGCCTCAAAATCAATGTCGCGGGGGCGGGTGCCGGTGAGCATTGATGCCCCCACCATGCCGACCGCGAACATGTCCACCGCAGGGGTTGCGTCCCCGAGGGCCATCAGCTCGGGGGCCAGGTACCCGGGGGTGCCGTGAACCATGCCGGTTTCGGTGAAGCGTGGCCCGGTGAGGTCGACGGCGATCCCGAAGTCCGTCAGGTAGGCGTGGGGGCGTCCGGTTCCGGTGGCGTCGAGGAGGATGTTCGCCGGTTTGACGTCGCGGTGCACCAAATGGGCGGCATGCACGGCCTGGAGACCGGACAGGAGCTGTCGCAGGATCTCGGCGGCGAAGCGGGGAGGCAGGGCGCCGTGGTCGCCGATCAGCGTCGCGAGTGAACCTCCGGCGACTATGCGCATGGTGAACAGCACCTGGTTGTCCTCGCCGATCCAGCCGAGCGGGGCGATCACGTTCGGATGGTTCACCCTGAGTCCCTGTTCGCGGACGAAACGAAGCAGGGCCGAGGCATCCGACTGCCGCAGCACCTTGGCAGCCACGACCCGGTTCAGTTTCAGGTCGCGGGCGCGCCACACGGCACCCATGCCACCCTCACCGATCAGGTCGATCAACTCGTAGCGTCCTCCGAAGACCTCACCCATGTTTGGCGGCGATCCTCAGCAGGTGGGCGAGTTCCGGGGCGGTGGTGAGCTCGGCGAGTCGCAGCAACTCCTCAGCGGGGGCCGCGTTGTGCAGTTCCCGGGCGGCCGGGTTCATGGAGGTGGAGATCGTGGGTGTGGCCTCCCGGATCTCCTGGAGACGTTCCGTGCGCTGTGCCGTGGTCAGTTTCGGGGCCTGCTGGGACAGCTCGACGAGCGCCTGCAGGCGTCCCAGCACGGCAGGGTTGCCGATCTTGGCCCGCTGTCCGGACAGCAGTTGCGACATCATGGGGGCCGACAGTCCCAGGACCTGGGCCAGGCCCGCCTGGGTCAGTTCCAGGTCGCCCCGGATGCGTCCCGCGATGTCGGCGAGCGGCTCCCCGTAGAGCTGTCGTTGTCGTGCCAAGTTCTCCTCGATCGCCATCTCGCCTCCTTCGCCGACATCCTACGGGACGGGCAACCGGAGGTGTTTCCCGGTTTGCCGGGGCGTGCCGTGCTCCGGTAAACCGGGGCGGTGGGCGTCCCGAGAGGTCAGCGACGGAGGCGGCGTATGAGGCACACCGCCACGGGGAACAGCAACAGCCAGAAACCCGAGGCCGGCATGAGAACCACTCCGGTCAGCGTCAGCAGGCCGAAGAACACGATGAAGGACCACGGGATCGCCACCCCTGAGCGTTCCAGTTGCGTGGCTAGCAGGCCGATGGCGATCAACGCGAATCCCGTCACCAGGAACCAGAAGATCCGACCCCGGGTGGGTGGGGCGTCCCAGACTCCGATCAGGCCCGCGTCCGCCGCGTCGAGCAGCACCTGCCAACCGGCGAAGAAGCCGAGGAGGTTGTGGAGGATTCCGATGATCACGAGACTCCAGCCGACCAGAGGAAAGGTTTTTGATTTCATAGTCAAAAATTAGCACGGATTGGGTACGCTTGCTGCCGTGGGTAGGCCGTCGAAATTCAACGAGGAGACACTGCTGGACGCCGCGCTGGTAGTGGTGGACAGGGACGGGAAGGCTGCCACCACGGCTGGCATCGCGGCCGCCGTGGGGGCCAGGGTCGGGTCGCTCTATTACCGCTTCGCGAACCGCGAGGTGTTGTTGCTGGCGTTGTGGGTTCGCAGCATCAGGCGGTTCCAGATCGACTTCCTGGCCGCCGCCGGGTCGTCCGGGGATCCCGGGGAGGCGCTCGCCGCGGCCGCCGTCGCCATTCCCCGTTACTGTCGCGAGCACCCCGGCGAGGCCAGGTCCTTGACGCTTTTCCGTCACGAGGAGGTGCTGGCGCGTCTGGAGGCCGGCGGCGACGAGCTTGCCGCCTGCCCCGGCGACCTGCGGGAGGCGGCCCGGGGGCTCAACGATGAGGTGGTTGCGGTGATGGCGGATTTGACCCGGCGGCGTTTCGGGTCCCTGGAACCCTTGGAACTGGTGCGGATCGCGGTCCAGCAGACCACCTACGGCCTGGTGCGTCCCTTCCTTGGGTCGGGTGCCGGACCGATCCCCGCCTGGCTGGACGACATGGTGGCGGCCATGGTTCCCGCGGCCCTGGCGGTCGCGGATCGCCCGGGATGGTCCAAGGGACGCGGGTGACGCCGAGCGCCTGTCCAATTGCCGAACGCTTGTCTTGCGGTCGGACGCTTGCGCTGTAGCGCTGGCGGACGGCCGTAGGGCTGGCGTTTGCGCGGGAAGGCCAGCAGATTACGGGTGGGCTGGTGGAGTGCGGGAAGGCTGGCGGACGAACTTGAGGCTGGCGTTCGAGCCGGGCGGTCGGGTGGGCCGGCGGGTCGCGGGAAGGCCGGTGAACCTGGGTAAGACGGGCGATTCTCCGGGAAAGACCGAGCCCCGGTGCGGACACCGGGGCTCGGGATGATGTGATTCTTGTGGCGGAGGATACGAGATTCGAACTCGTGAGGGCGTGAACCCAACCCGCTTTCCAAGCGAGCGCCATAGGCCTCTAGGCGAATCCTCCGCGGGGAACCCTACCCGAGGACCCGGGACTGGGCAAACTCGGCCGGTCTCAGTGGTGGAAACCGGACTGCCTGGTGATCGCCGGCATGGGGGCTGTCAGGGTGTTCAGGTGGTCGACCTCGCAGCGCAGGTCGTCGAGGAAGGCGTGGGCCAGGTCGTGGCTGAAACCGTTGCGGACCACGACGCGCTGCACCAGTTCGTCGGCCAGGTCATCGGGCAGGGGATAGGTGGGCACCAGCCACCCCTTCATTCGCAGCCGGTCGGAGAGGTCGTGCAGGCCCCAGTTGCGGCCGGGGCGTTGCGTGAGGCGCCAGGCGAAGACGGGAATGTCGGTGCCGTCGCTGCACAGCTCGAAGTCGTCCATGGCGCCGATCTCGCCCGACAGGAAAGTGGCGACCGACCGCGACGTCTCGTGGACGCGCCGGTACCCGTCGAAACCGAGCCGCAGGAACAAGTAGTACTGCAGCAGCACCTGCGATCCGGGGCGGGAGAAGTTCAGCGCGAAGGTCGGCATGTCGCCTCCCAGGTAGCTGACCCGGAACACCAGATCCTCGGGCAGGTCGTCGGCGGTGCGCCACACCACCCACCCCAGACCCGGGTACACGAGCCCGTACTTGTGCCCCGAGGTGTTGATGGAGACCACCCGTTCCAGCCGGAAGTCCCATTCCAGGTCCGGCTGCAGGAAGGGCGCCACCATTGCCCCCGACGCACCGTCGACGTGGATCCTGACGTCGAGTCCGGTTTCGGCCTGGATGCGGTCCAGGGCGGCCGCGATCCCGGCGACCGGTTCGTAGCGTCCCGTGTAGGTGATTCCCATGATCGCGACCACACCGATGGTGTTCTCGTCGACGTAGTGTTCCAGGTCGTGGCCGTCGAATATCGGATGTTCCCGGCTGACCGGCACGTAGCGCGCCTCCACGTCCCAGTAGTTGCAGAACTTCTCCCAGCACACCTGCACGGCGCTGGACATCACCAGGTTGGGGCGGTCCGCGGATTTCCCGGCGGCGCGGCGGGCCTGCTGCCAGCGACGCTTCAACGCCAGGCCGCCCAGCATCGCCGCCTCCGACGACCCGATCGTCGAGGTGCCGATCGTGTGTTCCGGGTCGGGGGAGTGCCACAGGTCGGCGAGCATCTGCCAGCAGCGGGTTTCGATCTCCGCGGTGCGGGGGTACTCGTCCTTGTCGATCATGTTCTTGTCCGCCGACTCCAACGCCAGGCGGTTGGCGTGATCGTCCATCCAGGTGCCGACGAAGGTGGCCAGGTTGAGGCGGGCGTTGCCGTCGAGCATCGCCTCGTCGTGGACGATCTGGTAGGCGGTTTCCGGCAGCGATTCGCCTCGGGGCAGGCGGGTGCGCGGCAGCTCGGTGGCCTCACCTGGCCGGGCGAAGAGGGGATTCAACTCCACCTGGCGCGTGCCGGCGGATGCGGTGCGGTGGGGGTGTGACGGGCTCATGGCCACCTCGATTCGTTCCGGCGAGGGTGCCTGACCCTCGCATGCTCCGGGGATGAACCGATCCTGCCTCACCGAACCAAAGATGTCCCGGAGCCGGGGTTCAGAGCACCATGGCAGCCACCCAGCCCGCGGCCAGCAGCGGCAGGTTGAAGTGCAGGAAGGTGGGGATGACGGTGTCGCGCATGTGGTCGTGCTGGCCGTCGGCGTTCAGGCCGGCGGTGGGGCCGAGGGTCGAGTCGGAGGCGGGGGAACCCGCGTCACCCAGCGCGCCCGCCGTGCCGATGATGGAGACGGTGGCCAGGGGCGAGAAACCCAGCGCCGCGCACAGCGGGACGTAGATCGCGGTGATGATCGGCAGGGTGGAGAACGACGACCCGATGCCCATGGTCACGAGCAGACCGACCAGGAGCATCGCGAAGGCCGCCATCGCCTTGTTGTCGCCGAACAGCCCTGCGGTGGCCTGGACGAGGGGTTCCACCTGCCCGGAGGCCTTCATCACCGACGCGAAACCTTGCGCGGTGATCATGATGAAACCGATCAACGCCATCATGCGCATCCCGGAGGTGAACACCTCGTCGGCCTCCAGGCGTCGCACCACGCCCGTCGCGATGAAGACGAACAGCCCCACCAGGGCACCGACGAGAAGCGGATCGGCCTTGGAATCGGTGATCGTCAGCCAGGACTGGATGACGAAACTGGCGCCGATCGCGACCACGGCTACAACCACCTTCGGTTTGCTCACCTTCGCGGGGGCGGCGACGTCGACCTTCGCGTCGGGGTCGTAGTCGCGGGGTTTCCGGTAGGTCACCAGGACCGCGATCAGCAGGCCAGCGATCATGCCCAGCGCGGGAATGCCCATGGCCACCATCACGTTGACGCCCTCGACGTCGAGACCGGCCTTGGCGATGTTGCCCAGCAGGATGTCCTCCAGGAAGATCTTCCCGAACCCGAGCGGCAGGTACATGTAGGTGGTGACCAGGCCGAAGGTGATGATGCAGGCCACGGCGCGACGGTCGAGTCGCAGCTGGGTCATGATCGCCAGCAGCGGCGGGATCAGCAACGGAATGAACGCGATGTGCACGGGAACCAGGTTCTGGCTCATCACGGCCATCGCTGCGATGCCCGCGAGCATGCCCCACTTCACCCAGAAAGCGGTTTTCTGCCCGGAGCTCTGACCGTCGAGCCGGTGGATGAGGGAATCGGCGAGCAGCTGCGTCAACCCGGAGTGGGCAACGGCCATGGCGAAGGCCCCCAGCAGCGCGTAGGAAAGGGCGATGCGCGCGCCACCGGCCAGACCCTCCTGGAAGGCGACCATCGTCGCTTCCAGGCCGATCCCGGAGAGCAGGCCACCCACCAGCGCCCCCAGGAACAACGACAGCACGACGTGCACCCGGAAGGTGGCGAGAATCAGCATCACGAGGACGGCTGCGACAACGGCATTCATTCCAGAACCCCTCAAACGGCGACAGCAGGAGCTTAGATGGGAACTGACCGACCCGAGATCACCCCGACCAGGTTGGTTGAGCCGAGCCGCACGAGCGTCAGCGAGCAGGGCGTGTCGGAACCGTGGTGACTGTGGCCGGGGTCTGAGGGCCGGATTCGCTTCGCTCACGTGCTGGCTCAACCGGCTTCAAAGGGTGGGGGCTTGTCCGTGAGGTCGTCGCCGGGGTTCTGTCTCATGTACACTCATGCGTGGTTCCTCGCGCGGCGGTACCTCGCCCAATTCCCCCAGGGCCGGAAGGCAGCAAGGGTAAGTGAGCTCTTCCGGGTGCGCGAGGGGCCTTTTCTTCTGCCGTGGGATGGTCAGCGATTCCCCAGCTCCAGCCGACCCCAGGACCGCGTCGTGAGGATGGCCCCCGCGAGGCCCGCCGCCAGTGGGAGCAGTAGGGCGAGGGGCTGCGTGTTGCCGCCCGGGGTGGCCCACAGGACGGGAGTCGCCCACGGGATGAGATCCCCGATGCCGAGACCGATGGCCAGGTTGGTGACGATCACGATCCCCAAGGCGGCCGCGATCCCCGCCAGGTAGCCGCGTCCGAGGGTCGCGAACCACGCCATGGGCAGCGCACCGGCCCCGAGAAGCACACCGACCAGGGTGATGGCTCCCGCGCAGCCCGCAGCCCCGGTGACGGGCAGGCCCAGGCAGATGCCCACCAGGGCCGTCAGTGCGCCGGATGCGACGGCCAGCGCCGCGGACCATGCGGTGATGACGAGCAGTTTCGCCAGAGCGATCGTGCCCGGGCCGACAGGAAGGGCGAACAGACCCACCACGGTGCCATCGGTGAACTCCCGGCCCACCAGCCAGGACGCGACGATCCCGGCGGCGAGCAGGACGGCGACCCCGGTTCCCATGGCCGCCAGCCCCGTCAAACCGGACCAGCCGTCGGTGGTCATGAGCCCGGCCGCCTTCGTGCCCACCTGGGTGTCGCGGGCCATCGTCGCGGCCGCATACCCGCCCGCGGAGGTGGCCACCACCAGGACCAGGGTAGTTGCCGTCGCCACCCGGGTCACGGCCGACCGTGTGAGTTTCCGGGCCTCTATGCCCAACAGGTGTCCGGGGATCATCGTTTCCTCTCCTTCTCCTCGTGCTCTTCGGCGGCCAGCACGGTCCGGAAGAACCTGGCCTCCAGATCGGGTCCCGTGGGGGTGAGGGAGTCGATGACGCGACCGGCGTGCAGCACGTCGACGCGATGCGCGATCCGCGCCAGCTCGTCGAAGTGGTGGCTCGTCACCAGAACGGCCACGCCGTCACGGGTCAGATCCGCGATGATCCCGCGCAGCCCGGCGGTGGCCAGCGGGTCGAGGGCGTTCGTCGGTTCGTCGAGAACCAGCAACCGGGGTCGGTGGGCCATGGCCGCCACCAACCCGACCTTCTGCCGGGTACCCAGCGACAGACGACGTGCCGGGACGTCCAGCCAGTCGCCCAGCCCGAGAAGATCGGCGAGTCCGGCGATGTGATCCGCGACGTGCCGGGGATCGTGGCCGTGCAGTGCGACGGAGGCGAGGATGTTCTGCCGGGCCGTCAGCTCGGGATAGGAGAACGGGATCTCCACCAGGTGCCCGACCGCGCCCCACGGTTCACCGCCGGAGGTCCGGGCGTCGTGCCCCAGGACCTCGGCGCTCCCGGATCCGGGCCGCAGCATGCCCAGGGCGACGCGCAGGGCGGTCGTCTTCCCGGCGCCGTTCAAGCCCACCAGTGCCAGGCACTCGCCGGGGTTGACGAACAGATCCAGGTCGTCGAGAACCCGTCGGCCTCGCAGGTCGCGGGTGATGCCCCGGAGAGCCAGCGCGGGACTCACCGCGCCTCTCCCAGCAGGAGCTCCAGACCCTCCCGCAGGGCCTGGATCGCCGGTTCGTCCGCCGGTTCATCCGCCCAGGCCAGGAGCAGGGACGTCGCGGCACCGATCACGGCCCCCGCTGCCACGCAGGCCTCGCGAGGCCTGGTGTCCTGCGTCGTCAACGCCTCGCGGATCGCGTCCCGGGTGGCCTGCCCGGAGGCCCATGCCGCCGACCGCAGCGAGTCGGTGGCGGCGATCAGCTCGATGCGTTCCCGGAACTCCTGTGAGCCCAGCTCGGCCTCGGCGGCGGGGTCGTCGAGGGCGGCGAGCAATCCGCGCACGGCGCGTTCCAGGGGCGGGAGTTCTTCGGGCTGGGCGGCGGCCGCGGCCGCGATGAGGGGGTCGAACAGGTCGCCGACGACCACGGACTCCTTGGTGGGGAAGTGCCGGAAGAAGGTCATGTGGGAAACCCCCGCGGCTCTTGCGATCTGCGTGACGGAGGTCTGGGCATAGCCGTGCCGGTGGAACAGGTCCAAGGCGGTCTCCCGGAGCCGGGCCCGGGTTCGGGTGGGGACGGATCTCACCCTCATATGTTAGCAGCTAACTGTTATTGAATAACATATTGGGTTGAGGAGATCCCCGGGGTGGGGCCTCGTCCTCTCGCGGGCCGGGCCTGCTGCCCGGCCGTCGGATGGTTCCGACACGGACTGTTCACCGGTGCCCGCGATCCGGCTCACCGATCCCGGGGGAGAAACGTGGTCGACGGGAAAGTGTCGGTGGCCTCCAATACAGTTGAGCGCGTGGAAGACGAGTACGACGGCGAACCCGAGGACGAGTACGCACCCCTGGACGAGGGATACCTCGACGAGCCCGCCTTCGAACAGGAGGGGCCGGGCCTCTTCGACGAGCCTGGAGACGAAGAACCGGCGGCCCCCGCGTCCGCGGCGCCGTCGCATCCGGTCGCGGACGACCGGCGGGCGCGCCCCGAGGTCGCGCCCCCACCGCTGGCGCTCTACCGGCGTTACCGCCCGGATTCGTTCGCCGAGGTGATCGGCCAGGACCACGTCACCGTGCCCCTGATGCGGGCCCTGGACAACAACCGCGTCAACCACGCCTACCTGTTCTCCGGGCCGCGCGGCTGCGGCAAGACCACCTCCGCCCGCATCCTGGCGCGCTGTCTGAACTGCGAACAGGGCCCCACGTCCACGCCCTGCGGGGTCTGCCGTTCCTGCCAGGACCTGGCGCGCGGCGGGCCGGGCAGCATCGACGTGATCGAGATCGACGCCGCCAGCCACGGCGGTGTCGAGGACGCCCGGGACCTGAGAGAACGCGCCTTCTTCGCTCCGGTGCACAGCCGCTACAAGATCTACATCGTCGACGAGGCCCACATGGTCACCACCGCGGGTTTCAACGCGCTGCTGAAGCTCGTCGAGGAACCCCCGCCGCATGCGAAGTTCGTCTTCGCCACCACGGAACCGGAGAAGGTCATTGGCACCATCCGGTCGCGCACCCACCACTACCCGTTCCGTCTGGTGCCGCCGCGTCTGCTCGGTGAATACCTGTCCGGGATCTGCGCCACGGAGGGGGTGGCGGTGGAGCCGTCGGCCCTGCCGTTGGTGGTGCGTGCGGGTGGCGGATCGGTGCGCGATTCCCTGTCGGTGCTGGATCAGCTGCTCGGCGGCGCCGGTCCGGAGGGCGTCTCCCACGACCAGGCGGCGGCGCTGCTCGGATTCACCCCGGACGCGCTGCTGGACGAGATCGTCGACGCCTTCGCCGCGGGGGACGCGGCGGGGGTGTTCCGCAGCATCGACAAGATCATCGAGATCGGCCAGGATCCCCGCCGGTTCGCCGAGGACCTGTTGCGGCGGTTGCGGGACCTGGTGATCCTCGCCGCGGTGCCGCAGGCCGCCGAGAACGGCATGCTGGAGGTTTCCGCGGACCAGGCGCAGCGTCTCGCCACGCAGGTCGCGGGCATGGGTGCGGGGGAGCTGACCCGCGCCGCCGAGGTGATCGCCGATGGTCTGACGGCCATGCGCGGCACCACCGCGCCCCGCCTGCACCTGGAGTTGATGTGCGCCCGGGTGTTGCTGCCCGGGGCCGACACCGACGAACGCGGCCTCCACGCCCGGATGGACCGGTTGGAGCGGCGGGTCGGGATGATAGGCGACGGGGCACCCGCGCCGGCGCCGCAGGAGCAGCGGCCCCGGCAGACACCCCCGCAGCAGGACCGGCAGCCATCGCCTCAGCAGCCCGTCCCGGAGCCGCGCCCCGAACAGCCCCCCCGGCCCGAGCAGCGGCCCCCGCGACCCGAGCCCGCCGCGCCGCACCAGCAGCAGCGGTCGCAGCCGGAGCCTGCGCAGCCGCCCCGGCAGTCCCGGCCCGGCAGGCCGCAGCGCCGCCCGGCCGGGGCGCCGCCCGCCGGCGCGCAGACCCCCACCCCCCAGCGTCCCCCACAGCCCGGGCCGGAGGCGGGGCGCCCGCCCCAGGGTGGGCGCACCCTGACCACGCCGGAGTTGCGGCAGGTGTGGCCCAGCGTCCTGGAGGACGTGAAACGCCGCCGCCGGTTCGCCCACATGATGCTCAGCAAGCACGCGCAGGTGCTGGATGTCACCGACGGGCAGCTGCTGCTCGGTTTCAGTGACGCCGGGGCCCGGGAGAACTTCTCCTCCTCCGGGGTGGTGGACCTGCTTATCCAGGCCATCATCGCGGTCATAGGCGTCGAGGTGCGCGTCCAGGCCGTGATGTCCGGCACCAACGAACGCCCCGCCCCGCCGGAGCGGCAGGCCGCACCCCCACCCCCGGAACGCGGGGAGCGGCGGCAGGAACCCCCGCCGGAGCCCAGGCAGCCGCGTCGCCGGCCCGAACCGACACCACCCACACCCCCAGAACCCGATCCCGAACCCGAGATCGCCGAGGACGACCAGAGCCTGGAGAACGCCGACGAACTGGCCGCCAAGCTCCTAGCCGAGGAACTGGGGGCCGAGATCATCCCCGACGAGTCTCTCGGCTGATTCGGTCCAGTTGAAGTTGGTTGAGCCGAGCCTCACGAGATTCAGGGGTTTCGACTCGGGTCGCTCGTTCCTCGCGCCCCGGCTCAACCGGCTTGGGGGAGAGGGAAGTTGGTTGAGCCGGCCTGCGAGCGTCAGCGAGTTGGTCGTGTCGAAACCGTGGTGAGGGTGTCCGGGGTTTTGTGGTCGGGTTCTGGCTACCGGGTGCGGGGTGGTTTCGACTCGGGTCGCTCGTTCCTCGCGACCCGGCTCAACCAGCTTTGGGGGCTCGATCGGCGTGCGGGAGAACTCGCCTGTCCGTGGGACCTCTTATCATTGAGCGCGACGGAAGGACGCCATGACCGAAGGATTCGACATGAATGCGCTGCTGGCCCAGGCCCAGCAGATGCAGGAGCAGATGCTCGCTGCCCGCGACAACCTGGCCGCCAGGGAGTTCGAGGCCGCCACGGGTGGCGATCTCGTCAAGGTGAAGCTCAACGGATTGGGTGAGCTGCTGGACGTGACCATCGCGCCCGCCGCCTGCGACCCGGAGGACACCGAGAGCCTGTCCGCGTTGATCGTCGCCGCTTTCCGGTCGGCACGCCAGCAGGTGGAGTCGGCGGCCGCTTCGGCCACCCCCCAGATCCCGGGAATGGGTTTCTGAGTTGTACGAGGGCCCCATCCAGGACCTGATCGACGAGCTGAGCCGCCTGCCCGGCATCGGCCCGCGCGGCGCGCAGCGCATCGCTTTCCACCTGCTCGACGCGCCCGAGGAGGAGGTCTTCCAGCTCGCCGACGTGCTGCGCCGCGTCAAGGAGGCGGCGCGGTTCTGCGAGGTGTGTTTCAACGTGTCGCAGGAAACCCGCTGCCGGGTGTGCCGCGACCCGCGCCGCGACCGGTCGCTGCTGTGCGTGGTGGAGGAGTCGAAGGACGTGGTCGCCATCGAACGCACCGGCGAGTTCCGCGGCACCTACCACGTGCTGGGCGGGTCGATCTCCCCGATCGACGGCCGCGGCCCCGGCGACCTGCACACCCGGGAACTGTTCCAGCGCCTAGCCGACGGGACCGTCACCGAGGTGATCCTCGCCACCGACCCCGACACCGAGGGCGAGGCGACGGCCTCCTACCTGGGACGGATGCTGCGCGACTTCGGGGTGCGCGTCACCCGGCCCGCATCCGGGTTGCCCGTCGGCGGCGACATCGAGTACGCCGACCAGATCACCCTCGGCAGGGCCTTCGAGGGACGCCGTTCCATGTTCGGCGACGAACCCGAACCGGCCCCTCAGCCCACCCCCGAGGAACCCGCGCGGGATGAAACGAAGGGCGACGACCGGGAACGCAACACGGCCTACCAGTCGCTGGTGGGAACCCCGGCCCGCTGACCGGCCGCACCAGGCCCCCGGTCCGGCATCGTCGGCCGGGATCGTCTGCACCAGCGGTCCCATTCTTGCCGTGCCGCTGGCAGCGGGAATCCCGCACCCGCTGGTGCAGGAGCTCATTGATCGCACGGCCTTCGTCTCCCTCACGGGTGTGGGAGATGCCGTCACCGTCCGCGGAGCCGGTCCAGTATGGCGGGGACCCGTTGCGTGACGGCGAGCCAGAACAGGTCGTCGTTCATGGACCGATACCCGGTGTGAGCCGCGATGTTGCGTGTTGTGCGGATGGCGAGACGCTCCTGCTGGGTGACCGCTTCCATGTGGGATTCGAACTCGGGACGTTCGAGCAGGGCGGCGAGTCGGATGATCACCATGCAGGCGACATCGTAGGTCTCCTTCCCGTCGTGGAAGTCCTCGCGCCCGCGAGCGGTGACGGTGTCGATCCTGGCGCGGATCAGCTCAAGCTCGGCATCGAGATTCGCCCGGTCGTGCGAGTTCGTGGCTTGGCGGCGGGGGCGGGGTGCGAAGCGCGCCTGGTCGTGTCCTTCACTCACAGCGGCACCGCCTCGCGCACCGCGTCGGCGAGCGCGGCGGGCACATTCGTGTCGGAGACCACGTCCGTCGGGAACCCGGTGAGCTCCTCGACCTCGTGGACGAACAGCGCGAGGTCGAAAAGATCGGTCCCGGCCGACGGTGTGACCACCAGGTCGATATCGGAGTCGAAGCCGTCCTCGCCGCGCACCACCGACCCGAAGACCCGCAGGGCTTCCAGGCCGTGGGCCCGGGCACGTTCGATGATCTCGTCGGCGTGCGTGGAGAGCGGGACCGAGGGGCGGTAGCCGGCGGCACGCAACACCCGCTCGAGCATCTGCTCCGACACGGGCCTGGTGCCCGACTCCATCTGGGCCAGGCTCGGCTGACGCAGGCCCGCGCGCCGGGCGAGTTCAAGTTGCGTGAGACCCGCGTCCGCGCGCGCGGCGCGAATGAGCGTGGGAGCGTCGTCGGAGCGGAAACGACTCATGAGAAAAGTATATAGCGCTCATGCTATTGGAAGCGTCTCGCCCCGTCGCCGCTCTTCCTTGCGCGTCGCGCCTTCTCCCGTGCGGCAGGCTCCTCCACGAGCTTGCCGCACTCGTTGAGTGCTGCCGACCGAGTTCCGCGCACGAACAGCGGTACGCCCATCCTTCCTCGACGACCAGGACCTTGAGACGGCCAGGTGGGTCGGGACCGTCACCTACGACCTCTGACCGAACCAGGGATGCGCGGCCGGCCGTCGTATGGGGCGGACCACCATTCGGTGCTCGCACCGAGGGGACCTTCTGTGACATCGGGTGGGCAGGATGCACCGCGGTGTGTCGTCGGTGAGTCTTATGCTCGAGGTCATGCCCCGCCGTATGCCTGGACCCGATTCGCCTTCGTTGTTCGAGGCCTCAGGCCCCGATGGTTCCGGTGCGGTCCATGATCCTGGGCGCCCGCTGCCCGACCGGCTGCGCCCGCGGACACTCGACGACGTAGTCGGCCAGGACCAGCTGCTCGCCCCCGACGCGCCACTGGGACGCATGGTGGCTTCCGGTCGCCTGTCCTCCATCATCCTGTGGGGGCCTCCGGGCTGCGGCAAGACGACGATCGCCCGTCTTCTGGCCGATCGCACGGGCCTGCTCTTCGAGCAGGTCTCTGCGACCTTCTCCGGGGTGGCCGACCTGCGTAAGGTCTTCGCCACCGCGACCCACCGCCGCGAGATCGGGCAGGGGACGCTGTTGTTCGTCGATGAGATCCATCGGTTCAATCGAGCCCAGCAGGACTCCTTCCTGCCCTACGTCGAGGACGGGACGGTTGTCCTGGTCGGGGCGACCACGGAGAATCCGAGTTTCGAGCTGAATGGTGCTCTCCTGTCGCGCTGCCAGGTCATGGTTCTGCGCCGCCTGGACGAGGCCGCCTTGGGCGAACTGCTGGCGCGCGCCGAGTCCCTGACGGGCCGTAGCCTCTCCCTGACCGAGGAGGCTCGTACCGCCCTGCTGGCCATGGCTGACGGTGATGGCCGCTACCTGCTGGGCATGGTCGAGCAGATCCTCGCCGCCCAGGACGCGGGCGGCTGCCTGCCGGGCGGACCCGGGCCGCTCGGCGTCGAGGGGTTGCGTGCCGTCGTCGCTTCCCGGGTGCCCCTGTACGACAAGTCCCGCGAGGAGCATTACAACCTCATCTCGGCCCTGCACAAGTCGATGCGCGGCTCCGACCCTGACGCCGCCCTGTACTGGCTGGCGCGGATGCTGGGCGGGGGCGAGGACCCGCTCTACGTGGCGCGGCGCCTGGTGCGCTTCGCCAGCGAGGACGTCGGCATGGCCGATCCGGCCGCCCTCCGGATGACGCTGGCGGCCTGGGACGCCTACGAGCGCCTGGGATCGCCCGAGGGGGAACTCGCCATCGCGCAGGCGGTCGTCTACTTGGCCACCGCGCCCAAGTCGATTGCCGTCTACCGCGGCTACGGCCGGGCGGCGCGGCTGGCGCGCGAGACGGGTTCGCTCATGCCGCCGGCCCACATCCTCAACGCCCCCACCCGGCTCATGAAGGAGCTCGGCTACGGCGAGGGCTACGAGTACGACCCGGACACCGCCGACGGTTTCTCCGGCGCCGACTACCTGCCCGACGGCGTCGAGCGCCGGCCGTTGTACGAGCCCACCGCCAAAGGGCATGAGCGGCACATCCGTGAGCGCCTGGAGCACTGGAAAGGCCTGCGGGCGCGCAAACGCGGGAAGGGGCAGGAATGACTTTCCGTTCCGGTGCTCCGGTAACCGCGCACCGGATCGGGTGATCCGATGTTCCACCATCGTGACCGGCATGGCCCGGTACGAGAACACGACGGTGGACGCGCCGACTCATCCCGCTTGGTGCGTCCCCTCAGTCGACAGGAATGACCTCGACGAAGTGGCGATCGTCATCTGCGAGAGCAAGGGGAATCCGGGTATCCAGCGTCGACAGCACCGCCCCATGGTGCGCCGCGAGATCCACGAGGTGGAAGTCCGTGATCTGACGGTATCCGACAATCCCGCTGACATCGATGGCAGGAGAGGTCAGCGATGCCGAGTCCTCAATGAACTCGTGCCCGCTGGCCGAACAGAATGTCCTCAGGGCATCGAAGACCTCTGAAACCCCGAGTTCGAACCCCGTGACCCGCGGGTTGAGCAGGAGCCTGCAATACGCGGACTCGGTGATCGAGCACGTGGCCCACGCGTCGATGTCCTCGAACCAGCTGGTGGCGGCCTTGTGATGAACGTGATTGGCCAGTGAAAGCGCGATCATCACGTTGATGTCGAGTAGGCGCAGTGTTCGCTCACTCGTCGCCATCGCGGTATCTCTCGACGTGGTCCAGGGTCACCGTATGGGCCTGGCTTCCCTGAGGGGGCGTGAAGACCGGGACTCCGCGAGAGCCGGAGTTCGGTTCGCCACTGTGAATCCCGCGCAGCGCATAGGCCGACACGGCACGGCCCAAGGAGATACCCTCGCGCCGCGCCTTCTCCCTCGCGACGGCGAGAACGTCGTCATCGATGTCCAGCGTCGTTCGCATGAGAACACAGTAGCATCACCGCATCATCACATCATGGGGTCGTCTTGTTCCCGCCGTCATCGCCCGCGGTACATCGCACGTGCAGGGGACAGAACCTCCGCGCCCCGATGGTGCGGGGCGTCCCCGTCCGCGTGGAGGATGCGTAGTCTCACGCGCATGGCTGGAAACCCTCCTTCCGTTCCCACCGCGATCAGCGTGTTCGGTGCCCGCGTGCACAACCTCAAGAACATCGACCTCAAGAACATCGACGTCGAGGTGCCGTTGGGAAAGTTCGTGGCGGTCGCTGGCGTGTCCGGCTCCGGCAAGACCACCCTCGTCCTGGAGGCCCTCGTCCCCGCGCTGCGGTCCCTGGCCGAGGACACACCCCTGCCCGCCCCGGTCACCTCGATCGATGCCCGCGACGCCCGCCGAGTGGTCATCGCCACCGGCACACCCACACAGGTTTCCGCCGACACCGGCCCGGCCGGCAGCGCCACCGGCCGCTACCTGGCCGCCCATCTGGCCCACCATCCTCGCTGAGACCGGGCGAAATGCAGCGCCGCCCAGCTGTTCAACGACCGAGCTTGTTCACGGTCACCCTCACGCCTGCGCTGATCGAGAGTTGTGCCGGTCGGCGCGCGGTCCATGAACAAACCTCCCCGGTGACGTTTCCGTTGGAAACCCTGCCGTGGTCCTCTACAGTCCTGTCATGTTGTCGCGGTGGCGGTGGCTTGTCCGGCGGGCACAGGGATCCATGGGGTTGCTGGCCGTGCTGCTGGCGCTGTCCACCGTCGTCGCGGGCGTCCTCTCCGGGGTACTCGGCCGGGCGGCCTTCGAGGAGGGATCCGCCGCCCGCCGGGCGCTGACCGTCGACGGGACGGCCGGCGCCGAGATCGTCACCCGCCGGGCCGCCGACCCGGCCGTCCAGGACGAGACCGTGCGGCGCATCATCGGATCGTGTTTCGGGGACGTGCCGGTGGAGGTGACACGCGACGTCGTCGCCGATCCCGCCGTGATCGCGGGAGCCTCCGAGGCGGAGCCCTTCGCCCGGTGGACGATCCGGCCCGAGCCCGCCCGGATCGCGGCGGAACACCTCGACCCCCTCGCCCGGGGTGCCACCGCCCTGAGGCAGCAGCTGCGTTCCAGCGAGGTTGGTGTGCGGGGTGTGCAGGTGCTGGGCGACCTGGAGAAAACCGCCACCTCGGCTGCCCGGAACCTCGCGGTGGCGCGGGCCCTGTCCTGGATTCCGTCGGGGTTGCTGGCCATCGTCGCCGCGCTGGCCGTTTCCCGGGTGACGAGGCTGCTTGCGATCACCCGGGAAACCGAGACGCTGCAGCTGCTGGGCCGGGGCGCCACCGGAGGCCAGGTGCTGTTCGCCAATCTGGTGGAGGCGGGCGTCGTGGCCCTGGCGGGTTCGCTCGCCGGTTCGGGCCTGGCGTGGGCGGTGCTGACTCTTTTCGGCGGTGTCCCGGTGGCGCCGGTGCTGGCGGGTGGGGCCGCCACCCTGGTGCTGGTGCTGGGATGTGTGGCCCTGGCCGGGATCGGGCGGCTGCGCGGGCCGGGCTGGGACGAGACCTCGCGGCTGCGTGCGGGCAGGCTGCGGACGGCGGTGGCAGCCACGTCGCTGGTGTTGATCGCGGGAGGGGCGGGGCTGGCCTCGGCGCAGTTGCTGCGCGTCGGATCGACCATCCGATGGGACCGGGAACGTCCCGTTCCCGACTGGCTGGCCACCGCGGCCCCCGCGCTGCTCCTGTTGCTGGCCGCCCTGGTGGCGGTGGCCCTGCTCGGTCCCCTGGCGCGTCTCGCCGAGGTGGTGCTGCTGCGGGGCCGTGGTCTCACAGGTGCGCTGGCCGCCGCCCAGGTGGCGCGGAACCTGGGGGCCTTCGCCGTCGCGGCCGTGGCCACCGTGCTGGCCGTCGGAACCACCCTCCTGGCGGCGGGATACGACGGCACCGCCCCGCCCCTGCAGCAACGGCTCAGGAACCTCGCCGCCGGGGCGCCCGTGGTGGCGGACCTGCGGGAGGCCGACGCGGAGGTGGGGCGGCTGGCCTCCCAGCCCTCGACCCCCGTGTGGCGTTACCCGGAGGCCTCGATCGGCCCGGTCGCGCTGACCGCCATCGCCGCCGACATCCCCGGGCTGGCCGCGGTCTCCGGTCAGAACCTGCCGGAAGGCCTGGGGACGCAACCGTCAGGGCCACGCCTGCCGGTTGCCATCACCCCGCGGCTCGCCGAGGAGACGGGGCTCGCGGTGGGCGATGAGTTCCAGATCCAGCTCTTCTCCCGGTATCTGCTGGCCGTGGTCGCCGCCAATGTTGAGGCCGTTCCCGGGACGACCCGGTCGAACGCCCTGCTGGCGGATGCCGGTTCGCTCCGGCGGGCGCTGGAGAGCCGGGGAGCGGAGCTGCCCGCTCCCTCCCAGCTGTGGCTGTCCCCGGTGGGGGAGGAGGCCCGGGAGGCCGCCGACCGGTTGCGCGGAATGCCCGGAGTGTCGGCGGTGACCGTCACGCCGACGGAGGCCGCCCCCGACGACCCCAGCCGCCTGGTCGCGTCCCGGTTCCGTTCGGCGGCCCTGGGGTCGGTGGTGCTGGCGGTGTTGGGGATCGGGGCGGTGGCCTTCACCCAGGCCGGGATGCGGCGCGGCCAGGTGGCGGTGCTGCACGCCCTCGGTGCCGACGCCGGGAGCCAGGTTCGCGGCCGGGTCCTGGAACTGCTCGGGGTCGTGGTCTTCGCCGCCGCGTTCGGGGCCGGCGCGTCCTGGCTGCTCTGCCGGGCCCTGATGGCCGGCCTGGCCAGCGGCGTCGTCGCGCCCGGGACGGTGTCGCTACCCGTCGAGCCGCGCATCGAATCCGCCTGGCCCGGTGCGCTGCTGGCCGTTTTCGTGTTCCTGATCGCGGCGACGACGTGGGCGCTGGGCCGCGTCATCCGCGGGCAGATCCGGGACGGACACCTCCGGGAGGAGACGCCATGAAACTCTCCCGGCTGGCGCGCCGCATGTTCATCGCCGACATCTGGGCGCCTTTGCTGCTGGCGCTGTTCGTCGCCGTGGTTTCGGGGCTGGTCACCTTGGCGCCGCGCGCCCTGGCGCAGGCCGACGCGGAATATCTGGCCTCCCGGGTGGGGGAGGTCTCGGCCGTTCGCGGCGATCTCCGCGCCCGGTGGGACACCGAGGTCGCGGTGGGCGGCAGCGGGACCGACGACCCGTGGGGCGTCTGGTTCGACTCCCTGAACCGGTTGCGCGCCGCGCAACCCGAACCGCTGCGCGGACTGCTCGGGTCACCCCAGATACTGGCCCATCTGGGGAATCAGTCCGTTTTCATCCCGCAGGGCACCGAGTTCTACCAGGTCCGCGTCACCCTGACCGCCAACCCCGAGATGACGAGCCAGTTCGAGTTGGTCTCGGGACGCTGGCCGCAACCCGGGGTATCGCCGCAGACCGGGAACGTGGAGGTGGTGCTTCCCGACGACGTCGCGGCCCGGATCGGCAAACGGGCGGGTGACGCGCTGGGCGAGGGCATCGCCCTGGTGGGCACCGTACGCATCGCTGACCCCGCCGCCCCGCGCTGGCGGTTCGATCCGAGCCTCCAGCTGGAGCAGGAGGTGGATCCCAACAGCGGCACCGCCGCCGCCGTCGCCGCCTTCATGGCCCCCGAGGACCTGCTGAACGTCGCGGCCGAGAGCGGGACCCGGGTCGGTTTCTTCGTCTGGTATCCCCTCGACGCCGCATCGCTGGCGGCGGGACGGGTTTCGCTGCCCGAGCTGCGCACCCAGCTCGTCGGTTTCCAGTCCGATGTCCGTGAGGTGGTTCCGGCCGACGCGCTGGAACCCGCCCTGAAACGCCAGGAGGCCCGGTTCGACACGGGACTGACCGAGGTGCTCGACGGGATCGTGAAACAGCAATGCACCACGGCCTCGCTGGTTGCCGTCGTGGTCGCGGGACCCGTCGGGGTGGCGGTGGCGTTGATGCTGGTGGCGGTCCGGATGGTGCTGCAACGACACCGGGAGACGCTGGTCATCACCCGGTCCCGTGGCGCCTCACCGCGGCAGCTGCGCGCCTGGGCGGCCGGCTGGGGGTTGCTCGCCGGGATGCCCGCCGCGTTGCTGGGGCACCTGGCAGCGACCCTCCTGGTGCCCTTCGACGTCGGTGCCTGGCAGTGGCTGCCCACCATTCTGGCCGGGCTGCTTCCCGCCGCGATGCTGGCGCTGGGCGTCGAGGCCACCACCCCCACGGGGCGCCGGGACCTGTCGGTAAGTGGCGGCGGGCGCTGGCGGATCGCAGCGGAGGTGGCCGTGCTGGCGGGTGCCGCACTGGCCTGCTGGCAGCTGTTCACCCGCGACGCCGGCTCGGAGGCGGGCATCGACTGGCTCGCGACCCTCACCCCGCTGGTCCTGGCGGCCGCCGGGTGCGTGGTCGCACTGCGGTTCTACCCGCTTCCCCTGACCGGGTTGGTCCGGTGGTTCCGGCGGGGCCCGGGGCTGACGGGGTTCCTGGGGGCGACCCGCGCGCTGCGCGCCCCCGCAGCGGGTGGGGTTCCCGCCATGGCGGTGGTGCTCGGAGCCGCCGTCGCGGTGGCCGGCGTCGGCCTGTTCGGCACCGTCTCCCACGGCGCCCGGGCTGCGGTCTGGCAGGACGTCGGGGCGGCCCTGAAGCTGTCGGGGCCGCGCATCACCGACGACCTGCTGGCGAAGGTGCGGGCCATCGACGGGGTGGTGGCCGCCGGGAGGCTGTTCTTCACGGGGAACCAGCGCGACCTCAAGGGCCACGACGTGAGGCTGTGGCTGGCCGAACCCGAGCTCGCGCGGGTCTGGGCCCAGGGCATCGACACGCAACCGCCCCGGGAGTTCTGGGAGGACGGCGAACCGAAGATGCTGACCAGCGAGGGCATCGGGAGGGGCACCGCGACCCTGGCGGAGCTGGGCAGGGCGCGGCTGGTCGGATCGCTGCCCGCGCTGCCCGGGACCGGCGAGACCGGCGGCTGGGCGCTGGCCAGAACCGACCAGTGGCGGGCAAGCCCGGGTTCCCCGACGATCCTGCTGGTGGCCACCGGGCCCGGGGTCGATCCCGCGGCCATCGCGGCCCAGCTGCAGGAACTGGAACCCTACGCCCAGGTGCTGACCGCGGCCGACGGCCTGGCCGCGGTGGCGGATCACCCGGCCCTGTCGCTGCTGCAACGCATCTTCGCCGTCTCCGGTGCGCTGGCCGGTGTCTTCGCGGTCGCGGCGGTGCTGCTGGTCCAGGTGATGGGCGGTCCCGACCGGCTGCGGCTGCTGGCGGTGCTCCGCACCATGGGCGCCACCGGTGAACAGGCCCGGGGCGTCACCGCCTGGGAACTTGGGCCGCTGGTCGGGGTGGCGCTGAGCCTCGGGGTCGGCCTGGGGCTCGGGACCGGATGGCTGCTGGTGTCCTGCCTCGACCTCAGCGGATTGACCACGGGAAACCACCGGCCCGCCTGGCACCCGGACCTCGTCGCCCTGGCAGCGGTGGTGGCGGCGCTGGTGTGCGGCGCAGCGGCGGCGGTCGTGGTGAGCGCCCGGGCGGCCGGGCGGGCCAGTTTGAGCAGGGTGCTGCGAATCGGGGAGGAAGGATGAACGTTCCACAGATCTGGTGCGAGGACCTGGTGCGCATCTACTCGACCGACGGAATCGAGGTGCAGGCGCTGCAGGGCCTCAACCTGAGCATCGACGAGGGCGACGTGGTGGCGCTGGTGGGGGCCTCCGGGTCGGGCAAGTCGACGCTGCTGGGGATCCTGTCCGGCAACGACCGGCCCACCGGCGGGCGGGCGCGTGTCGCCGGGGTGGAGCTGACCACCATGAACCGCGCCCAGCGGGTCGACTACCAGCGGCACGTGACCGGGTTCGTCCGGCAACGGACCTCCAACAACCTGCTGCCCTACCTGAGCGCCGCCGAGAACGTCGCCCTGCCCATGGTCATCGCGGGCCACCGGGAACGGGACGGGCGGGTGCGGGAACTTCTGGGGCTGCTGGGTGTTTCGGGCTGCGCCGACCGGCGTCCCGCGCAGCTCTCCGGCGGGCAGCAGCAACGGGTCGCCATCGCCGCGGCGCTGGCCAACGACCCCCGGGTGTTGCTCGCCGACGAACCGACCGGGGAACTGGACCGGGAGAACTCCGCGCAGGTCCTCGAGGCGATGCGCCGGGCCGCGGAGAACCTCGGCACCACGGTGCTGATCGTCACCCACGACCGGGGTGTCAGCTCCCACGTGCGCCGCACCGTCGCCATCCGCGACGGCCGCACCTCCACCGAGGTGATCCGCCGCAGGATCACCGGACCGGACGGCCGGGAGAGCACCCTCGCCGAGGAGTACACCGTGATCGACCGGGCAGGGCGCATCCAGATCCCGCAGGAACACGTGATCCGCCTCGGATTGAAGGACCGGGTGCGGATCCTCGGCGAGGAGGACCACATCACCGTGCGGCGAGGAGAGGACCGATGAGTGTGCTCAGGGGTGTGGGGCTGGGACGGAGATACGGTTCGGGGCAGACCGCGGTGGAGGCCCTGGCAGACGTGGACATCGAGGTGAGGGCCGGGCGTCTCACCGTGGTGCGGGGCCCGTCGGGTTCCGGCAAGACGACGCTGCTGAACCTCCTCGGGGGCCTGGACCGCCCCACCAGCGGGCGGGTGCTGCTCGGCGACGACGTCCTGTCGGAACTGTCCGAGGCCGAACTGGCCGCCGCCAGGCGCGACCGCATCGGCTACGTCTTCCAGAACTTCGGGCTGATCCCCGTGCTGTCCGCGGCCGAGAACGTCGAGGTGCCGCTCCGGCTGCGCCGGATGGAACGCGGGCAACGCGACGAACGGGTGGCGGAGGTCCTCGAACTGGTGGGCCTGACCCGTCACGCCGGGCAGCGGCCGGGGGAGCTGTCCGGCGGGCAGCAGCAGCGGGTAGGGGTGGCGCGGGCCCTGGTGGCGCGCCCCGAGGTGCTCATCGCCGACGAACCGACCGGGCAGCTCGACTCCGAGACCGCGGAGCGGATCATGGACCTGATCCTCGAGGTGACCCGGATCCGCGGCACCGCGACCGTGGTGGCCACCCACGACCCGCTGCTGATCTCGCGCGCCGACGAGGTCCTTGAGCTGCGCGACGGCCGAGTGGTCGCGGGGCATCCGGGATGATTTCGGCGTCCTTGCACGCGCGCCGTGTCGGAAACCGACGGGCGTGCACGAATGTGCAACTGGGTTGTGAACATTCGTGCAAGGGGGGAGGCTGGGGTCACCGAGCGAAGGAGCCCTCAAATGACAGTTCTGTCCCAGGAACAGCGTGCCACCTCCCTTGAGGCCATGACCTCCCAGAAATTCGATGTCCTCGTCATCGGCGGCGGTGTCACCGGGGCGGGGATCGCTCTCGACGCCGCGGCGCGCGGCCTGAGCACCGCCGTCGTGGATGCCCAGGACTGGGCTGCCGGCACGTCGTCGCGGTCCTCTCGGCTGGTGCACGGCGGACTCCGCTACCTCTACAACCTCGATTTCAAACTGGTGGCCGAGGCCCTCAGGGAACGCGGTCGGCTGCTGACCACGATCGCCCCGCACCTCGTCGAGGCGCAGCCCTTCCTGTGGCCGCTGAAAACCCCCGTCATCGAGCGCGCCTACTCCGCGGTCGGCGTCGGCATGTACGACGCCCTCGCGCGCATCGGCTCCAAGGGCCGCAAGACCGTGCCGATCCAGCGCCACCTCAGCAAGGCCGGGGCCATGCGGCGCTTCCCCGAGATCAAACGCAACGCCCTAGTCGGCGCCATCGAGTTCTACGACGCCCGAGTCGACGACGCCCGCCTCGTGATCACGCTGATCCGCACCGCCGTCAAGTACGGGGCCGCTGCTGCCAGCCGCGTCAAGGTCACCGAGGTCCTCAAGGACGGGCGCGGCCGGGCCTGCGGGGTCAAGGCCGTCGACCTGGAGAACGGCAACGAGTTCACCATCGAGGCCGACCGGATCATCAACGCCACCGGCGTGTGGACCGAACAGACCCAAGAACTCGCGGGCGGCACCGGGGGGCTGAAGGTGCTCACCAGCAAGGGAATCCACATCGTCATCCCGCGCGAACGCCTCAAGGCCACCACTGGCTTGTTCCTGCGCACCGAGAAGTCGGTGCTGTTCATCATTCCGTGGCAGCACTACTGGGTGATCGGCACCACCGACACCGCCTGGCACGAACAGCTCAAACACCCCGTGCCGACCTCCGAGGATATCGACTACGTGCTGGATCACGCCAACGAGGTCCTCGACCCGCCGCTGACCCGCGACGACATCATCGGCACCTACGCCGGGCTGCGGCCGCTGCTCCAGCCGAAGGTGCTCGACGAGTCGAAGTCGACGAAGGTCTCGCGCGAACACACCGTCACCGAGGTGATCCCGGGCATGGTGGCCATTGCCGGCGGCAAGCTCACCACCTACCGGGTGATGGCCGAGGACGCCGTCAACTTCGCCCTGGGACAGTCCCTCGCGAAGGCGCGGCCCTCGGTGACGGCGCAGCTGCCGCTGTTGGGTGCTGAAGGTTTCGACGCGGTGGAGAACCAGGCGCGCCGCCTGGGCGTGAAATACGGTTTCGACGCCGACCGGCTGCATCACCTGGTGCGCCGCTACGGTTCCGAACTGCCTGACCTGTTCGCCGCGATCGACGAGGACCCGAGCCTCGGCAAACCCCTCGAGGCGGCCCCGCAGTTCCTGCGCGCCGAGGTCCACCGCGCCTGCGCAGTCGAGGGCGCCCTGCACCTGGAGGACATCCTCGTTTCCCGGGTGCGCCTCAACTCCGAGGCCCGCGACCGCGGCGGCGCCGCCGTCGACGAGGTGGCCGAGATCGCAGCCGCGGTCCTCGGTTGGGACGAGGCCCGCCTGGAGCAGGAGAAGTCGAACTACCGGGAGCGGATCGCAGCGGAACTGGCCGCCGAGGAGCAGCCCACCGACGCCACCGCCTCGGCCGCCCGCATGGTCGCGGAGGACATCGTCGGCTGAGAGGTTGCACACCGGTTGAACCGGTGCCCTCCTGAAGCAGGCCGGCGCGAAACCAGCCCTCATCAAGTTGGTCGAGCCGGCCTGCTCGCTCTTTCCTCGCGACCCGGCTCAACCGGCTTGGAAGTGGTGAGGTTGGTTGATCCGGCCTGCGAGCGTCAGCGAGTGGGGCGTGTCGAAACCATGGTGACTGGAGTTGGGTTCTGGCTACCGGGTGTCAGGGGTTTCGACTCGGGTCGCTCGTTCCTCGCGACCCGGCTCAACCAGCTTGGGGAGGAGTGCTCGCGACCCGGCTCAACCAGCTTCAAGGAAGAGTGCTCGCGACCCGGCTTAACCAGCCCCAGCAGGACTCAGTCCAGCAGCCCGCACTCGTGGGCGATCAGCACCAGCCCGACGCGATCGCGGGCCTGGAGTTTGGCCAGCAGTCGGCCGATGTGGGTCTTGACGGTGCCTTCGGCCATGTAGAGGCGGGAACCGATCTCGGTGTTGTTGGCGCCCCGCGCCACCTCCATCAGCACCTCGCGTTCCCGCTCGGTCAGCCCGTCGAGCCGGGAATCGTCGCGGGGTTTGCCGGCCGGCAGTTTCGGGGCGACGTGATCCAGCAGGCGTCGCGTGGCGGTTGGCGCCACCACCGCCCCACCGCCGGCGACGGTCCGGATCGCACCCAGGAGGTCGTCCGGCAGGGCGTCCTTCAGCAGGAACCCGGAGGCCCCGTTGCGCAGGGCCGCGAAGACGTACTCGTCCAGGTCGAAGGTGGTCAGCACCAGCACCTTCGTCTCCCCACCGAGCTCCGTGATCTGGCGGGTGGCCTCGGTTCCGTCCATGATCGGCATGCGGATGTCCATCAGCACCACGTCAACCGGTTGCGACTTGACCACCATCACCGCATCCGCCCCGTTCGAGACCTCGCCGACGGTTTCCATGTCGTCGGCGGAGTCGATCAGCATGCGGAATCCGCTGCGCACCAGCGACTGGTCGTCGGCCAGCAGAACCCTGATCATCCATTCCTCCTCACTTCAGCCAGCCCCGTCCCAGCTGGGAGGGCAGGGGCAGTCGTGCCCTGACCTCGTAGCCGCCACCGGTGCGTGGTCCCGCCTTGAAGGTACCGCCCATCGCCGCGACGCGCTCGCGCATCCCCCGCACCCCGGCTCCCCGTCCCTCGGTGGGGGCCTGGACTCCGACCCCGTCGTCGGTGACGCGGATGTCGATGGCCTCCAGTTCGCAGGTGATCGTGGCGGTGGCCCGGGCTGTTGGGCCAGCGTGCTTGAGGAAGTTCGTCACCGACTCCTGCACCACGCGGAAGGCGGTCAGCCCCAGCGATTCCGGGACGGGTGGCAGTTCCTCCGGCATCTCCAGGGTGATCCTGGGGCCGGCCTTGGCAACCATCTCCGGGATCTGCGGCAGCGACGGTGACGGCCCGAAGGAGGCGTCCGACTCGCCCCGGAGCAGGGAAACGATCCGGCGCATCTCCCCGATCGAGCTGCGGCCCGTGCGGGCGATCACGTTCAGCGCATCGACGGCCGCCTCGGGTTTCTTGGTGGCCAGGGCTTTCGCCCCCTCGGCCTGTACGACGATCACCGACAGCGAATGCGCCACCACGTCGTGCAGTTCCCGGGCCACCTCGGTGCGGGCCCTGTCCTCGGCCAGCTCCGTCGCATCCTGGGCGCTGCGGGCCCCGGCCAGGAAACGTTCCTCCGCGAGGGCCTCGTCGAGTCTGGTCACGTGATTCTGGACCGCCACCCGCCTGCCGAGCAGGTAGGCGTTGATCATCAGCGACAGACACAACAGGCTCAGCAACCCGCCCGCCAGGAACCGCTGCCCCTCCGGGATCCGGCCCAGCCACGACAGGGGGCCGAGGATGGATGCGGCGATCCCGAGCGGAATCACCACCAGCCCGGCGGTGGCGCTCAGGTGCCTGGCGGCCGAGAAGACGATCACCAGCACCACCAGCATCGCGGGCACGGGGGAGGGGACCTGCAGCACCATCCCGGTGCCCGCCACCGCGCACACGACCACGGCCAGCAGCGGATTGACGCGCCGGAACGCCAACGATGCAACCATCAGCGTCGACCAGCCGATCACGGCGGCCTCCTCGGGAATCCCCAGCGCAACCAGGGGAAGCACCAGGAGCAGGAACGTCCCCAGCGCCGTCCCAGCGTCCAGCAGCAGGCGGCGATGCGTCTCGGAGAGATCGGCCATCATGGTCGGCAAGCCTATTCAGGGGTGCGACGAAGCGGCGTCGGACCGTGGTCGCGGATCACCCCGAACCGCCCCCACCCCGGTCTTGAATCCCAATCGGAATTACTTTCGGGAAGGTAGGTTGGTCGCCATGATCCGCAAACTTTTCTGGGCCATTCTCCTGCTGGCGGGCATCTGCGTGGCCACGAGCCTGCTGGACCGGCGCCGCGCCAAGCAACGCCGTCAACTCTGGACCGAGGCAACCGACCCGTCCTGAAACCGGTCAATAACCCAACCTCTCCTTTCGCACGGGCAACCACGCGATGGCGTCACGCACGGCGTCGGTCTCGGTGAGTTCCGCCTCCCAGCCGAGCACGTCCTTCGCCTTGGTGGAGACGGTGTACACACCCGCGACGTCACCGGGGCGGGGATCACCGAAGCGGACCTTCAGCGGGTCGCCGGTGATCTTCTCGAAGGAGGCCGCCAGTTCCTTGACGGTGACGCCGTTTCCAGTGCCGATGTTGAACACCTGGTAGGGGTCGGTGGCGGTGGCCTCGTCGAAGTGTTCCAGGGCTGCGACGTGCGCCCGGGCGAGGTCCCAGACGTGGATGAAGTCGCGGATACCGGAACCGTCGCGGGTGGGCCAGTCGACGCCGGTGACGGTGAAGGTCTCCTTGTTCACCCAGGCCTCCAGGAGTTTCGCCAGCACGTGGGAGGGTTTCTCCAGTTGCTGACCGCTGCGCAGCTTCGGGTCGGTGCCGATGGGGTTGAAGTAGCGCAACGACGCGACCCGCACGTCGCTGGCCCGGGTGAAGTCCTCGAGGATCAGCTCCACCATGAACTTGGTGCGTGCGTAGGGGGAGCCGGGCTGCAGCGGCGAGTCCTCGGTGACGACGAAGTTCTCGTCGGGGGCGTAGATGGAGGCGGAGGAGCTGAACAGGAAACGCTCGACGCCGTTGCGCTGCAGGGCGGCCAGCAGGGTGACGGTCTTGGCGACATTGTTCTCGTAGTAGGCCAAGGGTTTGGAAACGGATTCCGGGACGATGATCTTTGCGGCGCAGTGCACGACGGCATCGATCCGCTGCTCCCTGAGGAGCCGGTCCAGCAGGGAGTCGTCGGCGATGTCTCCCTCGTAAAGGGGGCGCTCGCCTATGAACTCGCGGCGCCCGGTGGAGAAGTCGTCGAGGATGACGACGTCGTGGCCCGCGTCCTCGCAGGCTGAGGCGACGGTGCTGCCGATGTAGCCGGCACCGCCGGTGATGAGTACCTTCATGTCGCAGTCTCCTGGTTCGGTTGGGGCCAGTCTAGGGAGTCGAACCCCGAGGGGGCGGTGCGGCGTGCGGAAACGTTGCGCCTTGACGGGGCGGGGTCGCGTAGGGTGCTGGCGTGGGTGTCGTTCGTACCGTGGTGCTGTTCGTCCTGGCCGCCGCCGCCGAACTGGGCGGTACTTGGCTGGTGTGGCAGGGGATCAGGGGCAACCGCAGCTGGCTCTGGGCCGGCGGCGGATTCCTGGTGCTGGCCCTCTACGGGCTGATCGTGACGTTCCAGGGCGAATCGTCGTTCGGGCGGATCATGGCTGCCTACGGGGGGCTGTTCATAGCCGGGGCCCTCGTGTGGGGGATGGTCGCCGATGGCTACCATCCCGACCTTTGGGATCTCATTGGTGCCGGTATCTGCCTGACCGGAGCGGGGGTGATCATGTTCGCCCCGCGCGGGTGAGGGATCTGGAAGGTATCCGGGTTGCGCAGCACTCAACCTGGAATCGGGGCCCAAGCGGGCCTTTTTCCAGTTTGAGTGCTGCGCAGCCGGGATGAGCCCAGGAACTTCTAAGCTCGGAGTATGACGCCGGAAGAACTCATCAGGATCGTCTCCCTTCATCCTGCGGTCGTAGAGGTGCCGCAGCCGCAGCCTGAGAGGTTCGTGGAACTCGGGGTGGTCTACTTCCGGATGAACGACGGCAGGGGATTGGGGATCAACCCGGACATCTTCCCGGCCGGCGGAACCGGGATTCCGGAGCAGGAACTCGTCAGCCAAGTGCATCAGCACCTGGAGGAGGCGTGGCAGCAGAGCATCAACCGCCCCCCGCTCGACCTGGCGAACGTGGTTCCCATCGTGCGCGACGCCTCCTATTTCATGGACCGGGGCGGGGCGCGGGTGGCGCTGGTGGGGAAACTCACCGACTTCATCGGCATCGGGCTCGTCATCGACGAGCCGTCCAGCATGCGGGTCATCACCGAGGACGAACTGCCCCAGCCCCGGACGGACGTCGAGGACCTCCAGTTCTTGAGCAGGGCCTTCGAGAACTTCGGGGCCCTGGCCCACGACATCCTGGTCCAGGACATGGGATACGACTCCGATGTCATCGCGGTGAAGAATCCCCCCGCCTACGAGGTGTCGTGGTTCGCCCAGGCCGCCTACGTCGCCAAGGCTCTGGCGTACTACTCCTGGAAAACGGGCACCCCGTGGGTCGCCATCCCCGCCTTTCGCAAGGACCTGTGGCTGGTCAACTCCACTACCCGGCACTGGGGAGAACTCATGGACCTGCTGGAACCCAATATCGACGCCCGGGAGAGAGTCCACCCGGTTCCGCACGTCGTCGTCGACGGCAGGTGGCAGGAGTACGTTCCGCAGCTGGAACCCACCACGCGTCGCCGCCTGCAAACCCTCAAGTTCAACGCCGAGAACGTCGTCCACCGGGCGTGCCGGGACGCGCTGCAGCGTCACGGCGAGACGCGGGTGGATCTCATGAGCGACTTCCTGGGAACGTTCGCCGGCGACGATGTGGTGACCTTCTCGGAAGTTCCCCTGGACCTGGAAGCCACCAGCATCCCCCGGGTGGACCTGGTGGACTTCATGGACGGCGGGAACACCATCCACCGGGTGTGGTTCGAACGGCTGGTCGCGGAACTGCCCCATCTGGTGCGTCCCCATCCGCAGTCCTACCCGCCCCGGTTCATCATCGGGCGTCCGGGCCCGGAGGACCGCGCCCGCCTGGCGGCCATCCAGCTGTGAAAAACCCGCGGGCGGAGCCGGGGAGCGGTCCGGCTCATCGGCTCCTTGCCGGGGTAGGGGCGGGTCCGGGTCCCGGCGCGAATTGAGAACGCGACCACTCGCAGGGTGGGATCAGGTGACGACGGGTGCGGCGCCGTCAACCCGCACGGCCTCCAGGCCTGGGTTCCGGAGGAGCCTCTCGGCGATTCCCTTCTGACAGCCGACGACGGTGCTGGGCAGGTCGATGTCCGCCAGGATGATGAAGGTTCCGGCCTCATCCCAGACGACATCCGGGAGACGGTCGGGATTCAGTTCCGTCAGCAGCTTCCGCGGTGACGTCGCGGTCACGTGGTATCTCCGTCCCGGAACCGTGAGTGGCCGGGAACCCGCAGGGCGTTTCCGGTTTCCCCAGCCGTCCCATTCGCCGGTCCAGACGCGGCCTTCCGGGACGCCGGGCAGCATCTGCCGGAGCAGCACCGGCAGGATCAGGGGACTCGGGCCGATGTCCGGTTCGTGGTCCCATCCCGGACCGGCGGTGCCCTCGTGCAGCCCGATCCCGGAGACCTCGGACCAGCCAGCGGTCGCGATTGACACTCCTTCCGGAGCGATCTCCTGCCACCGCACCGGGTGTTCCACGCCGTCGATCCGTCGTGACGCGGGGTGCAGCACCCGCACGTGGGCGGGCCAGCCATCCCCGACCAGCGCCCGCCAGGAGTGCCCCTCCGGGATCGGACGCGGCCAGGCGACAGGCCTCACCATCCCCGGGCGATCCACTCGTCCAGGTGCGGGCGTTCCTTCCCGATGGTTGTGGAGGGGCCGTGGCCCGTGTTGACGACGGTGTCGTCGGGCAGGATGAGCAGGTGTTCCCGGATCGAGGCGATGATCCGGTCGAAGTCCGAGTAGTCCCAGCGGGTGGCCCCCGGGCCGCCCTCGAAGAGGGTGTCGCCGGTGAAGACCACCCCGTCGGTGACGAAACACGTCGCGCCCGGGGTGTGCCCCGGGGTCACGACCGCCCGCAGCGTGACCCCGGCGACCGTGAACTCGTCGCCGTCGGCGATGGGCCGGAACGCCTCGTGCGGGTGGGTTTCCCGCCACAGGAACTCGTCCGCGGGGTTCAGGTGGATGGGAGGGTCGTCCATCAGGGCCGCGAAGGCCGGGGCTGCCGTCACATGGTCCCAGTGCCCGTGGGTCAGCAGCACCGCCCTCACCTTCCGGTCGCCGACGGCGAGTGCGATGCGGTCGGGCTGGTGGGCCGGATCGATGACGATCACTTCCCGGTCATCGCCGACGATCCAGGCGTTGTTGGTGAAGTCCGGTTGCCCGGGGGCCTCCGTGATCAGTTTCTCGATGTTCATGCCACCCAGTCTGCCCGCTTGGCCGAATCGCCGCGGGAATTCGGGCCGGGCCTCTCAGGAACCGTCCCCCGAGGCAGCGAGAACGGAGTCCTCGGCGATGGCCCGCAGCGCCGCCAGGTGGGACTTCCACAGCTTGCGGCCCTTCGGGGTGAGGCTGAACCAGGTGCGGGGGCGTTTCCCGATGTAACCCTTGCGGACGGCGACGATCCCGAGGCCCTCGAGCTGGCTGGCCTGGCGGGAGAGCACGGAGTCGGACACCTGGAGGTGGTTGCGTAGGGTGGCGAAGTCGATCTGCTCGACCCCGGCCAGCCCTGCCACCAGCGAGAAACGAACCGGGTTGGTGAACTCGTCGACCAGCTTGTGGCGGGGATGTTCGGTGCTCATCGGCGTGCCTCCACGAGGGCGCCGACGAAGGACGCGACCGCGATCACCGCCGCGAGCGGCACCCGGACCGCGGCGGTGGGGAAGAACATGGAGATGCTCCAGCACAGGGCCCAGACCGCCATGTAGACACCCCAGCGAATCCCGAAACCGTTCTTGGCGACCTTCGCGAACGCGACCACGAGGATCAAGGGTGCCAACACCCAGACCATCATGCCGATGAAGGAGACGGCGTCGAATTGGGTGTCGCGACTGGCCAGCAGGTACACGGAGGTGGCGGCACCCATGCTCATCTGGGCGGTTATCGTCGGCCATCCCGCGTTTCCCCGGGTGTGGGTGAGGGTGGTCTCGGCCTGTCTCAACAGGTTTGCGGCCTCCTCGGATGTGGGGCTCGGGTGTTCGGTCATGTCATCCTCCTGGGGTGGCGGTCAACAACTGACAGCTAGGCTAGCAAGTAGTTTCCGAAACCACAAGTATTTGTCTGAGTCGTGTCGGTCAGGTGGCCAGTTCTGATGTCAATCCTCCGATGGCGTGTTCACCGCACGTATGGTCGGCCCATGAGCCGAGAAGAAGCGATCAGGATCCTCGTGACACATCCCGCGGTGGTCGAGGTGCTGGATGCCCCGCAACCGGGGGAACCGGATTCGGGGATGCTGATGCTGCGCCTGGAGGACGAGCAGGTGATCGGGATCGACCCCCGCCTGGCCGAACCGGCTCACACCGACGAGCCCGAGGCCGCCCGCATCGCCCGGGTGCACCGCGCGGTGGACGTCATGAGCGCTTCCGGTGAGGCGGGCGAGAAGGACCTCGAGACCGTCGTGCCGCTGGTCCGCAGCGCCGACTACTTCGTTGCGCAGGGGCAGCTGGCCCCGGCGGCGGTCGGCTGGCTAACCGAGTTCATCGGTTTCGGGCTGGCCATCGACGAACCGACCACTCTCCGCGTGGTGTCCGAATCGGACCTGCCGGGCGACCGGATCGCGGAGTACGACATCGAGCTCCAGGGCAGGGCCATCGGCAACCTGCGCCTCATGGAGGAGGCCATGGCCTTCTCCGAGATGGGGCTCGGGCCCGATGTTCTGACCCTGACCACTCCGCCCGGGAACGAGGCGGCCTGGTTCGCGGATGCCGCGGCCATGGAGGAGCTCCTGGGCAGGCTCGGCGAGCGCACGGGCACGGCTTGGGCGGTTATCCCCGCCCGTCGTAACGACGTCTTCCTGGTCAACGTCGCGACGGACCGCTGGGATGACCTCCTCGACGACCTGGAGGAGGCCGTCCTCGCCCGCGACGGCATTCATCCGTTGCCCCATGTGGTGGCCAATCGCCGCTGGCAGCTGAGCCTGCCACCCAGGACCTCCCAGCTCGGGCAACGCCTCCAGAGGCTCAGGCAGCGTGCGGAGGGGCGCACCTACAACGTCCTCAAGGATGCGATCCGGAAGGACTACGACCACTACGTGTCCGACTACGAGGACCTCTACGCCTTGGACGACGAGCTCTTCTCGATGGCCTTCGTGCCCGAGGGGGTGCCCGGCGCCAGCATCCCGGTGGTGGACGTGATCGCCTTCGAGTGCGGGCACTCGGTCCTGGACGTGCCCTACACCGAGGTGGTCGGGCAGCTTCCGCACCTCGTCAAACCCCATCCCGGCACGCACCCGCCGCGGGTGATCGTCACCCACCCCTCGGAGGAGGACTACGCCCGGCTGGGGTCGCTGACGCTCTGAGGGACCCCGCGGCAAGGCGTCGGCCGCCCCGGTGACGTGATCACTGGGGCTTCCCGCTCGCGCTGATGAGGGAGATGGCCAGGGGGGTGAGCAGCTGGCGGACGCTGTCCTTGTTGTAGCCCTGGATCTCGTAGGAGTACAGCGCATCGAAGACGGTGAGGATGTGCTCGGTGGGTAGCACGAACTTCACGTCCATCCTCGCCGCCAGACTCTCGATGAACCCGACGAGGGCCGGGCGGGTTTCCTCGCTGAGCTGCTCTAGCTGGGCCGCCAGACCGGGGGAGCGCAGCGCCCGCAGGCGGATCTCCGTGAGGGTGACCTTCATCTCCCGGCTGGGCGCGAGGACCTTCAGGAAATGCTCCAGGGTGGTGCTGGCAACCGTCTTGACGTCCGCCTCCGGGGGTAGTTCCGCGATGGTCTCGGACAGGCTGGCGAGCACGTTGTCGCGGTAGCGCTCGATGACGGCCGTGCACAGGTCGTCCTTGGATGTGAAATTGGAGTAGAAGGCCCCCCTGGTGAATCCCGCGGCGTCGCACAGCTGTTCCACGCTGGTCGCATCGATGCCCCGAGCCGCGAACTGGGTGATGGCTGCCTCCACCAGCCGGCCCACGGTGGCCTCCCGGCGCGGCGTCAGGTCGGTCATGCCCGTCAGTCTAGTGGTTCGTACCCCGGCCCGGGGTAAGGAAGGGTTTCATGAACCGGACCGCCCGTCGCTCGTTCTTTCCCGGGCCGCCACGTCCCGCTGGTCTCGTGTCCGACATCCCGTCGCGCCCGTACTGGGGTCCCGGGCGGGCCGGGACCATCGCCGGCATCGTCGTCCGGTTCGTCGTGTTCCTGGTCCGCGGCGCGGCGCTGTTCCGCGCGGACTCGGGGTTTTCCCGGATTTGAAGCCTCGATACAGCGTTGTATGCTGTGTCGGGATTCATGACTGTATCGAAGTGGGGAAGATGTCCGCTCAGCTCTACGCTCTCGGTCGCTGGTGTTTCAGACACGCGAAACTGGTCCTCGCCTCATGGCTGGTCATCGTCCTGGCCGTGGGCGGTGCGGCCTTGGCCTTCGGGGGCGGTTTCGCGGACGTGTTCAAAATCCCCGGTTCCCCCTCCCAGGTGGCCCTCGACAAGCTGAAAATGACCTTCCCGCAGGGCGCCATGACCCAGGCCGCCGCGATCTTCGTGGCCCCGGAGGGCGGTCGGGTCGACGACTTCCGCGGCGTCATCGAGGACACCATCACCGAGCTGGAGGCGATCGACTTCGTGGACTCGGCCACCTCCCCGTGGAACGAGCGGATCTCGGGAATGGTCTCCGACGACGGCCGGGCGGCCATCGTCGCGATCCTGATCGACGTCAAAGGCGCCCCGAGCAACGAGCAGCTCGCGCAACTCACAGCCGTCGCCGAACGCATGGCCCAGCGGCTGCCGCAGGGCGCCACCCTCGACATGGGAGGCCAGGCCTTCAACATCGAACTGCCGAGGCTGAGCGTCACGGAGATCGCGGGCCTGGGGGTCGCGCTGGTGGTGCTGACGCTGGTGCTCGGTTCCCTGGTGGCCTCGGGGCTGCCGCTGCTGACCGCGGTTACGGGGGTGGGGGTGACCATGGCCGTCATGCTCCTCATCGCCCGCCTGGCCAGCATCAACTCGACCACCCCGATGCTGGCGGTGATGCTGGGGCTCGCGGTCGGCATCGACTACGCCCTGTTCATCCTCTCCCGCCACCGCAACCAGCTGGGCGAGGGTATGACGGCGGAGGAATCGACGGCCCGGGCCGTCGGGACCGCCGGTTCGGCCGTGGTGTTCGCCGGGTTGACGGTGTTCATCGCCCTGCTCGGGCTCGGGGTCTCGGGGATCCCGTTCCTAACCGTGATGGGCGCGTTCGCGGCCCTGGCCATCGTGCTGGCGGTGTTCATCGCACTGACTATGCTGCCCGCGCTGATGGGGCTGCTGGGGGAGCGGCTGCGGCCCCGGCCGAAGAAGCCCCGGCGGCGCCGCAAGCCCCGCGGGGGTGGCGCCTTCGCCTGGTGGGGTCGCGTCACCACCGGGCATCCCGTTGTGGTGCTGCTGGTAGTGGTGGTCTGCCTCGGGGCGTTGACGATCCCGGGCCTGGGGTTGCGCACCGCCCTGCCGAACTCCGGGCAGCACACCGAGGGCGCCCCGGATCGCGTCACCTACGACCTGATCTCGCAACATTTTGGGGTGGGGCGCAACGGTCCGCTGGTGCTGACCGCCGACGTCATCTCCAGCAAGGATCCGCTGAAGCTGGTGGCCGACCTCAAGGAGGAGGTGGAGGCGATCGACGGTGTTGCCGCGGTGCCGCTGGCCACCCCCAACCAGAATGCGGAGGTCGCGATGCTCCAGGTGGTGCCCACCACCGGACCCGACGACCCCGCCACCGCAGACCTCGTCCAGACCCTGCGAGACCGGCACGACCAATGGCTGGAACGCTACGGCGTCGAGACCGCCGTCACGGGCATGACCGCCATGCAGATCGACGTCAACTCCCGTCTCGTTGGGGCACTGCTGCCGTTCGGGATGCTCGTGGTCGGGTTGTCACTGGTGCTGCTGGCCGCGGTGTTCCGGTCGGTGTGGGTGCCCGTAAAGGCCACCCTCGGTTTCCTGCTGTCGGTCGGGGCCGCTTTCGGGGCCACCAAACTCGTGTTCAACGACGGGCACCTGACCCAGATGGTGAACCTGGAACGCGGGATGCCCGTGATCTCCTTCCTGCCGATCCTGCTGATGGGAATCCTGTTCGGCCTGGCCATGGACTACGAGGTGTTCCTCGTCTCCCGGATCCGCGAGGAGTACGTGCACGGCAAGAAACCCGTCGACGCAATCCGTGACGGCATGGCCGCATCCGGGCCGGTGGTGGTGGCCGCCGCCGTGATCATGTTCTCGGTGTTCGCGTTCTTCGTCCCGGAGGGCATCAGTTCCATCAAACAGATCGCCTTCGCCCTCGCCGTCGGGGTGGCGATCGACGCCTTCTGCGTGCGCATGACGCTGGTGCCGGCGGTGATGGCGCTGCTCGGGAAGCGGGCCTGGTGGCTGCCGCGCTGGCTGGACAAGGCCCTGCCCACCTTCGATGTCGAGGGCGAGGTCCTCACGGAGAAACTGAAACTGGCCCGGTGGCCCGGCGGCGACCACCTGCTCTACGCCGAGGAGGTCGCGGTCGAGGGACTGCTGCCGCCCACCAGCCTGGTGCTGGAGGCTGGGAACGTGATCGGCGTCGCGGGCCCCGTCTCGTCCAGGACCGGGTTGGCGCTGGCGCTGTCGGGCAGGCTCAGCATCACCTCGGGGCGCGCTCGGGTGGCGGGGGAGTTGCTGCCCGGAGCCGCCACCGCCGTGCACCGCCGCACCCGCTACGCCGACCTGGCCAACGATCCCGCGGCCCTGTCCGCGCTGCGCCCGATCCCGGGCAGCGTCGCCTTCGTCGACTCGGTGGAAACCCTCGACGTTGGTGACGAACGCCTGGCCGGTCTGATCGACCGGTTCCGCGGCGACGGAACCTCGGCGCTGGTGCTGTGCGCCAGCAGCGAATCGATCCTCGAAACCCTCCCCGTCGATGGCGTGTTCGTCGTCGACCAGCCCGTCAGGAGCATCCGATGAGACCTGAAAGCATTCATTCCGGACATCGCCTCGGTTGGCCGGGGCTCGTCGTGCTGGCCCTGGTGCCGCTGCTCGCAGTCGGCACCCTGCTGGGGTTGGTGCGCGGCAGCAACAATCAGGGAATCCGCGCCGCCGTGGTCAACCACGACAAGGCGGTGACCGTCGACGGCCGGATCGTGCCGCTGGGACGGCAGCTGGCCTCCGAGATGGTGGCCCGGGAGGGAACCAACATCTCGTGGACCATCGCCGACGCCGAGGACGCCGAGGCCGGGTTGAACGACGGCCGCTACTCCGCCGTCGTCACCATCCCCGAGGGCTTCTCCGAGGCCGCCACCTCCTTCAGCAGCAACGACGCCGCCATCGCGAAACAGGCCACCATAAGCGTCGTGGTCTCCAAGAACGCGCCCTTTGCCGACGCGGCCCTTGCGCACGACATCGCGGGCCTGGCCACCGACACCATCAACGCCACCCTCACGAAGGCCTACCTGGAGAACATCTACATCGGTTTCAACAGGGTGGGGGAACAGTTCAAGCAGATCGTCGACGGGGCGGGCAAACTCAACGAGGCCGGCTCCCAGCTCGCCGACGGCGCAACCACCGCCGCCAACAACTCCGAGAAACTCGCCGGCGGGCTTGGCGAGCTGTCCGCTCAGGGAAAACAGCTCGGCAGCGCCGCGAACACCCTGGCCGAGGGGTCGCAGAAACTCAGCGGTGCAGCGGGAACCCTCGCCGGCGGGGCGGGGAACCTCGCGAACGGCACCCGGAGTTTCGCGGGGGGCATTGCCCAGCTGAACGCCCAGGCGCCGCGACTCGCGGACGGGGTCAACCAGCTCACCGACGGGGCCACGCCGCTGCTGGAGGGGGTCTCCGGATACACCTCGGGCACCGTCGGTGTCCTCGACGGGGTGAGTGAACTGCGAAACGGCCTGGCCCAGCTCGAAGCAGGCCTGAACTCCCAGCTCGACCCGGAGGCCATGAAGGAGGCCCAGGCGGCCCTCGGACAGCTAGTCCCGACCCTGCGCGAGGCCCAGCAGGCCCTCAAACAGTACTTCCCGGGGGCGAGCAACATCACCATCGAGGAGGTACGTTCCAAGCTCGCGGCCTTCGACGCACAACTGAACAAACTCGACTCCACCCTGGCCGGGTACGCCTCCGGTGAGACACCGCCGCCGTCGGAGCTGAAGGAGTTCGCCCAGCGGCTGGTCGCGAACTGGAAGTGCCCGATCGAGGACGCCGAGACCTGCAAGCTGCTTCGCGAGGCCTACCAGCAGGGGGTCGGGGATGCCCTGAACAAGGGTTTCCAGCAGGGAGCGAAAGCGGCCCTCGGCGTGCTGCAGCAAACCGACCCGAAGACCGGAAAGACCCTGCTGGAAACCGCCCGTGGGTTCTCGCGGATGGGGTTAGGAATGACCGAGTCGGTCATCAAGCTGCGCGACGCGTTGGCGAAGGTCGTGCCCGCAGGAACCGATCCCCTGACCGCCCTGGAGCAGCTGCCGTCGAAGATCACCGAGCAGGCGCAGAAACTGACCGGCGGGGTCGCGAAACTCCGTGAGGGAGCCGACACCATCCTCACCAAGGCCGAGCCGCTGCGCACCAACGCCGAACAGCTCGGCACCGGCGCCACTCAGCTGCTGGGTGGTTTGCGGCAGCTGCGGAACCAGACCTCCGCGCTGCCTGCCGCGACGGCCCGCCTGGCCGAGGGGGCGAATCAACTCGCCAGCGGATCGTCGCAGCTGGCCGACGGGGCCGGGCAGCTCTCCTCGGGGGTGGGACAACTCTCCTCCGGGGCCGGGCAGCTGGCCGACGGAACCGGGAAGTACGTGACCGGCGTCGGCCAGGCCGCCGACGGGGCAACCCAGCTCGCCGCGGGGCTGCTGCGGCTTGGTGCGGGGTCGCGGGAACTGTCGCAGGGGCTCGGGACCTTCCACGACAAGCTCTCCGAGGCCGGATCCAAACTACCCAACTACAGCGACTCCGACCGCGACACGTTGTCGCAGGTGGTCGCCTCTCCCGTGCTGAAGGACGGGAAGGTCTACGAGGCGATGATGGTGCCGCTGGCCGCGCTGCTCGCGGTGGCGGCCCTGTGGCTCGGGTCGCTGTTGTCGTGGAGCTTCGCCCGTCCCGTTCCCTCCGACCTGATCGCGTCCTCCCGCACCAGCGCGACCCTGTGGCTGCGCACCCTCTGGCCCCCGGCCGCGCTCGGCGCGGTCCAGGGCCTGCTGTTCGGCGTCGCGGTCGGCATGGCTCTCGAACTGACGCCGGGACGCACCATCGGCGCGGCAGCCCTGCTGACGATGGTCGGGGTGAGTTTCGCCGTCGTCAACCATGCCCTGACCGGCTGGTTCGGCAACGTGGGTCGCGGGATCTCGGTGCTGGCCCTGGTGGTCACCGTCGCTCTCGGGCTGACCTCCACCACGCCGGGCTGGGTCCAGGGGGTCGCGGGAATCTCGCCGCTGCACAACGGTCTGCTGCTGGTGCGCACCTTCCTGGCCAGCGGATCGGGCCTGGTGGCGCTCGGCGGGGCGGCGCTGCTGTTCGGGGTGATCGCCGTCGGGTTGTCGTACCTGGCGATCGCATCCCGCCGGCACCTGACCGCCGACCAGTTCCGCAGCCGCGTGGTGGGGGTAGCGGGGGTGTAACCGGGTCCGGGACGCTCCTGTGACCTGATCAGGAACCCGGTTGCGCAGCACTCTCGGAACGGAAGCTGGGCGCCGAGCGGGATTCAGGTCGCAGCGACTGCGCCCTGGGGGAGCACGACCGGATGCCCCCAGGCGACGAAGGGCCGCCAAACGCCCGGATGAAATGACGCCATATGGGACGCCATATGGGACGCCATATGGGCGGTTGCATTGGCGTCGACTGCCGGGTTGGGGTGGCTGCTGGTGAGAGAAACGGGAGGAATGGCGGCTCGACGACTACCTGCCGCGTCTCACGGATCCGGGCGGTGCCGTGACCTTCCCGTTGCGGGCCCTGCGACCCTGACCGGCATTCACGTGGGGCCGGCGTCGCCGATGAGCCCGCGCATCATGACGCCGTGGACGCGCAGGAGATCGTCCGGGGAGAGGGGGTCCAGGTCATCCATGAGCTGGTAGGCGCGACGAGCGTTGGTCACCTCGAGGATCTGATCAGCGGGACCGAGGACGCGCTTGCCGTCGAGAATGGCCGTGACGGCCTCACGTGAGAGCGTGTTCCCCTCGATCATGAGGGAGGAGTGAATGGTGGTGATGCGCAGCTCGCGGTGCAGCACGGGGTTCGTACCGAGGGTCGACGCGGGGCCGAGCGCCCCTACGAGTTCGGCGATCTCCATGCACAACCCGTCAATTTCGGAGGTGCGGTTCAGCGGCGGCTCGTAAACCATGCGATCGTCCCCTCAGGTGTCGATGTCGCCGCGTCCGGGGCGTGAAGACGATTACCGCCACATTTTACCGCCAGTGGCGGTGATCAATGCCGGCCCGCGTTCGTGGTTTCCTCCTCGAGGGCCGCGCTCACCTGCGTCAGGAAGCGCCGGGCGATCGGGGAGAGAACCTGCTGTCGATGCCAGATGAGGTACATCGGCGACTCCAGGACGGGCCACAGCGGCCTGAAGACCAGACCGCTGTCCTCGCCGGTGTCGACGAGCCGGGCGAAGGTCAGCAGATGGCCCAGGCCCTCCCGGGCGAAGACGGAGCCGTTGTAGGCGAGCCGGAAGGTTCCCTCCAGACGGAGTTCCGCCATGCGTGCGCCGGCCCACCGCGGCAGGTCCGCTGCCCAGGACTGTTCCGAGCAGAACAGCGGTAGCCCCTCCAGGTCGTCGACGCTCACGCGGGCCTTGCGGGCCAGTTCGCCATCGGCGCGCGTGACGATGCCCCACCGGTCGGCCTCGGGCAGGTTCAGGGCCTCGTACCGCGCGGTGTCGGGCTCCTCCACGAGCGCGGCGAAGTCGAGCAGGCCCTTGTCGAGCTTCTCGGTCACCTGTTCGGTGTCGCCGCTGGTGATGTGGTACCGCATCCCGGGGCAGTCCTCCTTGAGGCGCTTGATCTCGCGGGCGAGGAAACGCACCTGGTGGGATTCGGCCAGGCCGAGATAGAGGTCCCCGCCCAGCACGTCGTCGAGCTCCAGGAACTCGTCGGTGATGCGGTCGGCCATGGCGACGAGGTCCTCGGCGCGGCGCCGCAGTAGCCTGCCCTCCTCGGTCAGGGCGATGGAGAAGGAACGGCGGGTGAAGAGTGTGCTTCCCAGCTCGCGTTCCAGGGATTTCATCTGCTTGGACAGAGTCGGCTGGGTGACGTGGAGCTGCTCGGCGGCCCGGGTCATGTTCTCCTCGCGGGCCACGGCGAGGAAGTATCGCAGGGTTCGGATCTCCAACGGTGTGCTCCACTCCTCCGGCATGATATGCAGAAAAAGAATATCAGCCATGAGAAAGAGTCATTGGCGGCATGGCAGGATCGTGGACAGAATTGCTTCCAGGGGTCGGCGGCTGCCGTGCCTTCCCGGCGCGGTGGCGTGCACCGGTTCTCACGAACGGTCTCAGGAGGATGAGAACATGAACGACGAGAAGCTCGAATTGACCCGGGAATGGGACAAGGTTTTTCCCCACAGCGACGAGGTGGACCACGAGAAGGTTACCTTCCACAACCGTTACGGCATCACCCTGGCGGCCGACCTCTACCGGCCCAAGGGGGCCAGGGGCCCCCTCGCCGCGATCACCGTGTCCGGTCCCTTCGGTGCGGTCAAGGAACAGTCCAGCGGCCTGTACGCCCAGACCATGGCCGAGCGAGGATTCCTCACCCTCGCTTTCGACCCCAGCTACACCGGGGAATCGGGCGGCGCTCCCCGCTACATGGCCTCCCCGGACATCAACACCGAGGACTTCAGCGCCGCCGTCGACCACCTCAGCTGCCGTGAGGATGTCGATCCCGAAAGGATCGGCATCATCGGCATCTGCGGCTGGGGTGGCATGGCCATCAACGCCGCAGCTCTCGACCCCCGGATCAGGGCCACGGTGGCCTCCACCATGTACGACATGAGCCGCATTGCCGCCAAGGGCTACTTCGACGAACAGGACTCCGCCGCGGCGCGCGACTCTGCCCGTGCCCGGTTCGCCGCCCAGCGCACCGCCGACTACCGTTCCGGGTCCTACGCGCGGGCCGGTGGAGTGGTCGATCCGCTGCCCGAGGACGTCCCTGCCTTCGTCAGGGACTACCACGACTACTACAAGACCCCGCGCGGCTACCACCTCCGTTCCCTCAATTCCAACGAGGGATGGAACGTCGTGGGCACCGCGTCCTTTCTCAACCAGCCGCTGCTCGCCTACGCAGGCGAGATCAGGACCCCGGTGCTGGTGGTTCACGGCGAGAAGGCGCACTCGCGCTACATGGGGGAGGAGGCTTTCGCCCAGCTGACCGGGGAGAACAAGGAACTCCTCATCGTCCCGGGGGCCAGTCACACGGACCTGTACGACGGCGGCGGCAGGGATGCGATTCCCTTCGACAGGATCACCGAGTTCTTCCGGGCAAGCCTCGCCTGAACCCGGGGCCTCGCGATCACGTCGCGGCCGCCTGGCTGGGATAGGGTGCCCGCCCCGCCTCAGCCGGGGTGTGGGCCCGGGTGATACGAGCCCGGGCCCGCCGGTGCCCCTCGGGGGAGGGGAGTATCGGGTAGATGTGGTTGAGGTTCTCCCCATGTGCAGGTCGGAGTGGACGCCTGCATCCACGAGCCTGTCGTGGAAGAGCGCGCCGGGGTGTTCCCATCCGGGACTGGTGCAACTCGCGCAACGGAAGCGGTCCAACTTGCGCAACGGAAGCGGTCCAACTCGCGCAACGAAACCGGTCCAACTCACGCAACGAAACCGATCCAACTCACGCAACAAAATCAGTCCAACTCAGGCAACGGGGTAGACTTCTTCGCCAAACAGCAGTGTTCTCAGTCGAGGAGCGTCGATGGTGCCCGCGCGTTATATGGCCAGGATCGCCGACGGTGTGCTCGCCGAGGCTCTCACCACCAGCGGCGCGGTGCAGGTGAAGGGTCCCAAGTGGTGCGGCAAGACGGCGACCTCTTTGCAGCAGGCCGCCAGCGTCGTCTATCTTCAGGACCCCGATCGCAGTGCGTCCTACCTCGCACTCGCCGACGCCAAACCCTCGGCTCTCCTGGAGGGGCGAACGCCCCGGCTCATCGATGAGTGGCAGATGGCGCCGCAGTTGTGGGACGCTGTCCGCTTCGCCGTCGACCTTCGCGGGGAGCCGGGGCAGTTCGTTCTCACCGGCTCGTCAACACCCGCCGTCGGCGGGGCGCATTCCGGCGTCGGGAGGATCGCCCCCATGGTCATGCGGACCATGACTCTCTTCGAGTCGGAGGAATCCAGCGGTCGGATTTCTTTGCAGCGTCTCTTCGACGGAGAGGAGGAGGTCGCCGATGTCGCCCCGCTCGACGTCGAGGATATCGCCCGGGTCTTGTGCCGCGGGGGATGGCCCGCCGCCGTCACAGCGGGGGTCACGTCGGTCCCCGGTCGCCTGGCGCGGACTTACGTCGAGGGGCTCATCGACTCCGATGTCGCGCGCATGGACGGCGTCTCACGGAATTCGACCCGTATGCGCGCCCTTATGCGCGCATACGCCCGTCACGTCTCCACCCAGGCCTCGCAGACGACGATCGCGGCGGACCTGGCCGTCAACGACGGCGCCATGG
>ERZ772766.32-NODE-32-length-98414-cov-7.775587_pt1 | contig 98414 bp, 96 predicted proteins | sample MGYA00511379_ERZ772766 | MGnify/ENA primary metagenome ERZ772766 (study PRJEB29015, sample SAMEA2737895) | human oral metagenome | biome: human oral; feature: human-associated habitat; material: dental | place: China | collected 2116 ... | reverse complement strand
GACATTTTGAGGTGCGTTGACTGTTTCTTTTTCAAAGGTTATCTTACTTTCTGCTAACCCTTTCTTCCAAAACTGCCACCACTGCTTGTCCTTATTTGGTAATAAGAAGCCTATACTGTTGCTCTCTGCTAGGCGCTTCTCTCCTACACGCTCAAAAGCTAAGGTACTATCTGCTTGAGACTCTTGTTGTTCCTTGGGAACGTCCGCATCCTGATTTAAAGATACCCAAGACAATCTGTGTTGTTTACCCCTTTTCAACTCTTCTTTATCGTAAAGAGGTTTGACCCCTTTAGAATAAACATCTTTATCTAAACCTTTCACATAAGGTAAAGACAAAGCTGAGTTCATAGACCCTACGAAGTCACTTTCTGAACTGTATTTATACTTGAACAAGAGAGCTACTGCTTCATCAGAGCTACCTGTTTCTAACAATCTCTGAGCTAACTCAGAGTCGCTATTTACCAATTCCGAGACGAAATCGGATACCGAGAACTGATTTGAGTTTAAACCAAAGTCAGTATTCCGAATCCATAAAGCCATTAAAACACTTGGGAGAAAGCCAACTTTCTCTGCATGAGACTTAACTTCTTCTGTTTCTTTCTCCAATGTTTTAGTTAAAATATTTTGAGTTTGACTTGTCTTCGTTTGCTCTTCTGCTAACACACGAGTGGAGTTCAAAACAAAAGGAGAACTACTTAACACAAGACTACATAAACCTATTAAAGCTACTTGCTTTTTCATGTTTTCTCCTTTCTAATTCAACTGAAACTTAGGGTGTGCAAAGTAATGATACCCTGTTTTAGTTGTGTCAATCTTAGTGTAACCTTTACTTTCAAGCTCAACCACTTGTTTACCTCGAAACAACTTTGGTACAAGCAAGTCCAATTTTGCAGAACCTTTATACCCAACACCAACTAAACCTTTTGTTAAAGAATAAGTCAATTCATAATTGTTTGAGCGAAATGTAACTAAGGTAGAATCACCGTCCACTTTACCTACAGGTTGGGTTAAGGTAAAGTCTTCTCCTAATTTAGCTAAAACACTCTCTAACTCAGCTAATTTGTATTGACCCTCTAAACGACTTAACTGGTACTCTTTAGTATAAAGAAAGTCAGTTGTTGGCGAACTCTCAGATACCGAGTCCAAACTTGGAAGTTGGTCAAAAGATAAGTCCTTATCCGTCACACCTTTAGCAATCGTCTGTTGGCGCTCTTGGTTTTTATCTGGTGCAATTTCTTTTACTGGGCTAAAATACCCTGCAAATAGTATTAAAATTGCTAAGAATACAAAGAAAAACGCAATCAGAAAGTAAATCGCTTTGTACTGAACTATCCGTTTTCTTTCATACATGAACGAAACTCCCTTCTTTCAATCTAACTAAGGAAAAAGAGGATATTAGTATCCTCTTTACTTGTTTACTTAGTGTTATTGTACCACATCAAATCAAACTAATCAATACTTTCAGTTGTTTCTTCTGTTGGAGTGGCAACTTCTTGTTTTGGTGCAGTTGGGTAAGTACCTGTATTACTTGCATCGTAGCGATTAAACTGCAACTTGTAACCATCAAAAGCGACATTAGTTGTATCTCCTAATTCAAGACCTTCAACTTTGCGCTGAAGTCCGGATACCCTTGAGTCAAGCAAGTCAATGACATGAACCAAATAAGCGTAGACTGTTTTAGGGCGCTCCCCAAACTCTCCGTGGTGTTCTAAAATAATAGCTTGTAACTCACGGTAGAACATTTCATTGTAGGTCTCTTCAATCAAATCTTTGTACTTAGAAATAATCTCAATTCCTAAATAAGTGTGAGGAACAATCGAAATTTCAGTGTAAGCACCGTTTTTCAACTCTAAAATTTTACCAAAGTCATGGACTACTAAACCTAGAATAACCAAATCACGCTCTTCTGGACTCATGGTGTGAAGTAACTCATATTCTGTCATGGCTACTTCTGCGTATCTTAGGAGTTTGCGAATATGGTTCAGCAAACCTCCGACTTTCCCATCGTGGTAACCACCATATTGAGCAGCCATAGCAACACTTAATTCTTTTCCTCGGTCACTTAACATGTGCAAGGTCAACTGAGCGCCTTTCTCAGTCATCAATTTACGAACCAAAGCACCGATTTCATGAGCATTTTTACTTGGATCAATGACTTCCATAAACTCAGAAGGGTTGTAGTCCGCAGACAAACCACGGATACTCTCTAACTTAGCTGACAAACTTTCATTGTAGTTTTGAATGGTAACGTCACCATCACTTACATAAATGCTTGTGACCGCATTTTCTTTGAATTGAGACACAATTACATTATCAAAACACACAAAACGAATAGAGTCACCACCTCGAACAATAATTGTTCCTTGCAACATGTCTGTTTCATTGCGAGTTTTACTAATACTTAAACCTTGCAAAAGAAATGAACCTTGGTGTCTACCTAAGGTTTTAATATCAATCGTCATTTACTGCTACCTACCTAATCTATCTAAACTGCTGAAAATTCTTATTTATGGCATATAAAAAATTGCCGAAATATTATCTTTCTGACCTTCACCAATCATCATACGAGACATAGACTCTAATTGGTTCTCTTTAGACCAAATCAACTTTGCTTTTTCCTTAGTTAAAAATTCTGAAAAACCGTCTGAAGTCAAGAGGATACCCTCTCCTACTTTCAACTCCAAAAGTGAAGACTGTTGCAGACGGAAACCTCTACTTACACCAACTGCTTTTGTAATCTTATGACGGTTAGGATGTTTCTTAATTTCTGCTTCCGTCATGTTTCCTTCTTTAAGTTGGTTGAAAGCCCAAGAGTCATCTTCTGTCTGTAAATGCAAACCACGTTGATTTAACACATACAAACGAGAATCTCCTACTTGAAGAGTTAAAAACTGAGAACCTTGAACGATACCGACTGTACATGTTGTGGCTGACGTACCTTTTACATTTGCAAATTCATCACATAAACGAGAGTGCGCTCGGTAAATACCTTGAGAAACAACCTCTGCTATAGCTTCTAACCATGTTTGAAAAGGTTTCTTTTCTGCAATAGACTCTACTGCAGTGCGAATAGATTGTACAGTTAGCGAAGATGCGTATTTACCACGCACACCACCACCCATACCGTCACAGACAACCAAGACATAAACTGGTTGTTCTCCAAGTTCTACACCTGAAACCTTGAAACACCCAATGGTGTCCTCGTTCTTTTCACGATACCCTTTGACTCTTGAAGTGCCGTTGTAACCACCTCGGTCTGAATAATATTCTAATCTCATGAACCTAAACCTCTTTAACCCTAAATGTTACTTCTTCTTTAGCAATCTTCAAAGTGTCTCCATTATGAAGCTCTTTTAAGTCTCTTGCAAAAATACGCTCTTCACTTCTCCACTCAGAACCTTTAACATCGTCATTTTTCAACCAAGTTCCATTGGTTGAACCCATGTCTTCTACATAAAAGGTGCGTTCTTCTTCCTCATAGATAATCTTAAAGTGAGTGCCTGACATATACTTGTTCTCTCTAAAGGTAATCGACTCTTCTACACCGTCAATCGCTTTAGGTCTTTTACCAAAAACCCATGTATCAACTCCACTTCGACTATCTAACTCAAAACTTTCGCCACTCTCTCTAGTCAAATACCCTACTTTGTGGTATCTACGAGTTGAAGCTACTGTATCTGAGTCATCAAGTACAGAAGTCAACTCTCCCTCATCAAATTCAGAAGTGTCTTCATCGAGCAACCCTGTTCGCTCAATCATTTCAGTATCTAGTGCAGTTAAATCTAACTCAACTCCACCTACAACTTCAGTAACCACCTCTGGTGCAAGCTCTTCTTCAATCGCTTCAACACCCTCTAAAATCAACTTCAACTGTGGGGAGTTATAAGAGAGCAAGTTTTCTGAGCGATACCGCAGGGACTCTTGACCCAAATTATAAATGAAATTCTCTGGTTCAATCTCTTTTCGCTCAACCATATCAAGGAAGCCTAGCAGACGACGTAAACCTTGTTCATCAACATTTTGGAAAGGTTTCGCATTTTTCAATAACGTTCGAACTAAACCATAAAACCCTGAACCCTCTACCGTTTTCAAATTCAAAGGGTAAACCAAAAAGTAAATATTCCCCGAAACATCTAAGAAAATACTATCTGGTGACCAATCTAAAAATGATGGTGGGATTTGTAAGTCATTTGAAAGCTGCAAAACTGAACGGTAAATATTTGCAATCAACAAATAAAACTCATCAATCGTAATAGCTGAACCGAGTCGAACTCTTAATGAAATCAAACCCTCTAAATCATAACGAAAGGCACGTTTTTTCTCATTGTATTCAAACGGTACACTTGTCATGAAGCCACTTGAACGAAGAGCATTGACAATACCCTCGTTGACTTGTTCTTTCTTACTCAATTCCAAAATAAGAAAGTGCTTGTTATTTTTTGAACTATATTTTACTGTTCCCAAATCTTTACCTCACTGTTCCTATCTGGACATAGGGGATACCTTCGGTTACTTGCGACACAAGGAGTACGAACTGTGTGTCTAATGTGAAACCTGTTTCTCCTTTTAACTTCTTCAAGACTTCACTCATAGGTAAGGCTCGACCTCGCAAATCAAACACTCGCAAGTTGCGACCTTTTACTTGAGATTTTAACCACTCCCCTAAAACCTCTGGTTCCAAAATCATTTCATTCTCTACTTGAAGTTGGAGAACTGGGAAGGTCAACATGTCTTCTAAGACTGCTTTTTGAGTTGAAGTTAAAGCCAAGTGTGTGGAACCTAACTGTGGTTTAGAGTGTTCTAACTCACTACCTACTAAGTCATCACTTACACTATACAAAACTTCTCTATCAAAACCAACCGTTCGAGGATACACCAAACCTGACGCACTTGTTAAAGCGTAAGGAACCTCTGGCCATTTCTTTAAAGTTCGTACTGCTAAGTCTTCCTTGTAAGGACTTTCTTCATACGATTTGCACATACAAGCTCTTATAACCCATCGACCATCTACTTTAGCAAATCTCAGTAAAGAAAGCTCTGGAGAATAATCTTCAAAAGTTACTGGACTCAGAGTCCCAGTTAAGTGGACAATCTTCCCTAGTGGTTGGTCTTTTGGAACACTTACATAAATGAATCCTTCTGTAATCAGCTCACCGTAGGACTTGTGATACCCCAAGAGCGCTCGTGCTTGCACAATCTTAACTGCTGACGAGACCTTTACACCTTCTCGGAAGAATTTACGAGGGTCTACTTCACTCACTAAATACACAGAAAGAGTGAGCGAACTAATTCGCCCCTCTTTTGCTACTTCATTCAATAAATCAAATTGTTTCATGTACTTTATCCTAAGTAAGTCAAGGTAACGAAGATATTCCAATACACTTCTTTGTCAACCATTACCAAATACGAAACTGCATCTAAAGAGTTGCTTTCAACCTTTTCTCCAAAGCGCTTTTCGACCACTTTATACAAAGGTGCATCTTCTCCTAAATACTGATGGAAAATAGCTCGAAACTCTGAAACCAAAGCAGAAACATCATCACAAAGCAAACCAATAGTCTGCACTTCTCCTTGTGCTTCTAAAGTTACTGAGAGTTTATATTTAGAACCACCCTCAATCATGTCTACACTTGTTTGTAACAAGTTCTCTTGTTCTTGTTGGAAAGAAGCAACGTCTGTTAAAAGACCTTTAAACTTCTCTTTTAAACCTGTTGTGTATGGGAAATCTGTTGCTACGGAAACCATCGATACCGAAACCTCACTACTTCTACAAAATTGCTAACATTTTTTGACCTGAGAAACATCGGTCTTTATCCAAATAAAATTTATGTTCTAAATTGCGAACCAACTGATATAAATGGCGCAACTTCTCTTTCTTGAAGTAACCAATCACTTTCTCTTTTGGAGCTTCATTTGGGTCAATCGCAAGAACTAAAGTCATACAAACTTCAACAGATTTTTCTCCTGTCTCAGACTCTTTCTCAAAATCTTCAAAGTTTTTAGTGTCTCTTGTACTTGAAGAAATTAACCCTTTAATCGCATCCATAGTGACTGTAGACATTTGAGACTCTGGAGTTAGGCGCACCTCGAACAAGGGATACCCTTTCTCCAACTCAAAACCTATGCGAGCTACTTGTTTCTCTTTACTTTGTAACTCCGCTACAACCTCTTCATTGGTTTTAATCGAGTCTGTTGAACCTACTTCTAATTCTTCCAAATCACTCAGTTCATCAACTTCTTCAAGCTCCTCAGAGCTTGTTACTTCTAAATTATCTAATAAATCATCTAGCACTCATAAGTCTCCTAATACAAACTATTTCTTTTATTATACCACTAAAATCAACTAATTGCAAGAAACAAGAGAAAATTTCTTGTCAGAATTAGGATTTTCACCGTATATCGCTTAAAGGCTCTCATTTGCTCTCTAACGCAGTTTAGAAAAAGGAGGTGTAAATTTACCTCCTACTTCCTAAAATCGCTCAGAAGCCAAAATTTGACCTCTGAGACACGTTTAAATCCAAATTGTTAAAGAACAAACTGTCGTGCAGTTCGAACTACATCAGAAAGGAGCGCTTGTGGGATACCGACTCCTGTGAGTTGGGTAAACTTATCTTCTCTCTGCAAGTAGAGAATAACCTTAACCAAAGGAACGGAACCACCATCTTGCATAAGCATAGTGTTCAACTCTGCGTAAAGACCTTCACTATACTGCAAGTATAAGACAGAACCATCTGCATTTAGTTTAGACCCAAAGTCCATCAAGTGTTCTTTCAAAAGTTGAACCCTACGTTCACGTTCTTTTTTCTTCTCTTCTGCTTCTTGAGTTTCTGTTGCAACTGCTCGTTTTTGAACATGTTCCAAATCAGACAAGTCTCGATATTCTTTGATAATAGATTGCTCAAAGCCGTTTCTCATATTCCAAAAGAGTTGCAAACGCTTGTGAATATGTAAGTCAGGTAGGTGTAAGTAAATAAACTCTTTACGCTCACCACCACTCAAGTCCTCGAAATTATCTGGGAAGTCGAGGATACCGCTGGCTTGTTGCCAACTATGGTCAGTTTTCGTAAGTTCTCCTAACAAATACTTGTTCAATTCCAAAGCGTAATTTACTGGAAATACTCGGTCTTGTTCAATCGTATCTTCTGTAAAGGCAGTAGAACGTAATTTGTTCTCTACATCTTCTGCATTGAACTCATGAATGCGATTTTCAGCCCAAACCATGAATTTATCAATATCTCCGTCCCAATCATAAGCATCTAAGTTCCACTCCATCAATTCTTGAAGTCCAACTTGCCACTCTGTTTTCTTCGCAGTGTACCAAGAATGACCCACACCGAAACCTAAATCCAAAGGACAACCACCTTCAATTTCAACCATAAGGTTCTTGCGAATCAAACCTAAGACTACATGAGGGTGAATGGTGTTATGAACCTCGATGGTAGCTTCATCATGAATGAAACCTGTGAGCAAGATTTTGCCAAGATAGCCTTGTTCTTTCAAATCAGAGAATAAATCGACCATTCCCTTTTTGTAAATATCTGCTGCTGAACCTTGGATTGGGTGGTTCAAAGCGTACCGTCTAATTTGACTCTTGGACACTCGATCCTTATTGTAGAAGCGTTTGCTTCCAAAAATCGTAGTTGAATACCCTTTACTCAAGGCTGTTTTAACGTTGTTTTCAAACCAACCTTCAACCGAACGTTGGAATGAGAAGAACTCTTCTCTCTTTTGAGCAGCTTTACGGGCATTTTCTTTAGACCTTGAACCAAAGAGGACTTCTCCAAGTGACATGTCCGACATGCCGAAGTTGATACCGAATACAAGACCTTTCGACATCTTACGCAGTTTATCTGTTACCTGTTCTTGCAAGAGACCGTTCAAGCGAGCCGATTGGAAACGGTGGTAATCATTGCGCCAATCTTTGAACATTTCAATCAAAGATTGTTCTTTCGACATAATCGCAATAACTCGGTTTTCTTTCGAAGCGTAGTCTGTATCGACCATGTAATAGCCGTTTCGAGCCGTCATCTCTTTCTTAATCGTGTCATCAAACCCTTGAATATTCGGTTTCTTGGTTGACAAACGACCTGTTACCTTGAACATATCCAAGGATGGGAAACAGAAACCTTCAATAAAGTTCTCTTCAACCTTATCTAAGAAGTTGGTGAAAAGACGAGCAGTATTACGAGGAGACTCCAAAATAACTGTGAATGGGTGGATAGGTGCGTTTTCTTCAGGCTTCACTAAGAAACCCTTCTCACCCTCAAACTCAATCCTAGTTTTATAACCGAAAGTTGCTCCAAAGATGTACTTAGTCGCAATACGGAGAGTGTCGTCATCTAAGTCTGTTAACTCTTCAAACTGTCTAGTATCTACCAAACGTGTTAAACGAGCAAGACCGCGTACCAATTTCTTTTGGCTCTCATCTTTCTCTAACTCAGACAACTTATCCTTGCTTTGAGTGTGACCTAACCAAGAAGAAAGCAAACTCAAAGAGCGAGTAACGAAATCGTCAAAACTCAATCTGAAGTTTTCTTTATCTGGTTTTGTACCCTTATTTAAGAACTTCAAAGCCGTTTTATCAAGAGTGGAATTTCCTGATTTTTTGCTGATTTGTTCGGGATACCCAAGGTAATCGTAGGCAATGGTTTTGTTCATTGGAGAGTTTACAGAGTAACCGCTCTTTTGTGCAATGTACACATTAGGATAATCTTCAAACTTGTAGTGAAGAACCTTTTCTCCCTCTGGTAAGTCATAATCTAAACCAAGCACCATAGAGTTGGCTTTTCCTTGAATAGCAAAGAGACCATCTTCTGTGTGTTGAGGTACATGAATGGCTAAAAACTCCAATAAGTCTCGGTACTCTCGGACTAACTGCTTACCATAGTGCAAGCGCAAATGTGGAACGGACTCCAAATTTAGGTGCATTCCGTAAAACTCTGAATAAGCAGCCACACAAGTGAAACGACTATCATGTACTACTGCTTGCATCATGTCAAAACCAGACTTACCTAAAATATCATTCTCTAAGAAATAAAGAGCAATACACAAGGTATTATCCGCATCGGGGCAAGCATAAAAGCCTACAAGCTCTTCTTCTAGTTCATCAAAGGTTCCACCACATTTTTCATAAGAACCACACTTAGTCAAATCATCAAGCTCTACCGCTTCTCTATGCAAGAACTTATCTGTTACAGCCTTCAAACCATATTCTTCATTATCTCGTGCTGAGTAAGTTTTACGCATGGCAACAAGTGTATCAAGCCAACAATCGTAGACGAGACCGTGACGATACCCTACCTTCCAGTCGAAGATATTGTTGTGGGCTACAACCTTTTTATCTCCTAAGTAGGGTTGCAAGTATTTCTCTACAAAGAGTTCAATATCACCCCCACAGACATTTGGAAATTTTTTATGCGCTAGAGGGAAATAGTAAGATGTTCCGGGTTTTGCAGATAAGACTGCACCTACCATAATAGAGCCTTTACCATAAAATCCTCTAAACGTAAAGTCCAAGCCTGTGGTCTCCGTATCGAACGCAGTCAGTTTTGTTTTCTTGTAATCTTTTTCCAACTGCTTGAAAACATCTTCCACTTCATGAGGTTTAACTACTCTGTATTTACCGCTTAAAACCCTCTCTCGAACCCACTCAAAGTTACGAGGAGTACGTTGTTCGACTTTGGCTCTCATATTCTCTACTTCAATGACTTCTGCCATTGTAGTATAGAATGGGTTGACGGAACTCTCTAACCCTTTTAAATCTGTTACAACTTCAATTTTAGGTAAACCTAGTAGCTGTCTTCTTAGATTATTTGAAATCTCAGTCTTATAAGCCGTACCAATCGAGTCCATACGAATAACGTCCGAACCAAGGAGGGATACCCGTTCCTGATTTGGTAGGAACTCAAAGGATGAGTCTTCTACAAATCCGAACTCTAAGGACGTTCCACTTGTTAAATCTTGAGTTGCAAAGCGCAAAGAACGAACCAAACCGTATTTACGCTCAATAACACCTTCTCCAAATGGAACTTCAAATTCAACCCTGTCTTCTACATTTTCAAGTTCTTTCAAACTCAAAGCTAAGAAACCTTTGCTACCCCTCATTTCATTTTTGAGGGTTTTAGCGTAGCTATATACTGCGTACAAATAAGCAAACAAAGCAAATGAAGGGTGTTTTTGGAAAGACTTTGCGATAGATAAATCAACACCATCTTCTCCAAATAAAACCTTTGGTTTAATTAAGCGTTCTACCGTAAAGGAAGCTCTTGAAAAAGTAGCCGTTCTATAAGTTCGACCCAACTGCTCTGCTTGACCTTGCATAAGCATCTGAGCAGACACACCATCTTGAGCCACCAAACGCAAGAGACCACCGTGGGTCAGGTCGGAAAGATACCCTTTGTAGTTGTAATCTTGACCTTTATAAGTAAATTTAATCTCTGAGGTTAGCACAAAAATCTCCTTTCAAATATATTCCAAAATCGTTAAAGAACTTACTCTTCTTCCACTTCCTCAAACCAATCCAAAGCAGGAGTGTGTTTTGTAGCTTGTTCTGTTACATACTTCTCTTTGTTATAACGGTCTGCAATTAAAAATCCTGCTTCTTTATTGTATTCAACTTCAACCGAAATAGGAAGACGGTTAAAGACTTTCAACAAATCTTCCAAGTCTTTCACATAAATCGAATTACAATAACGCTCATTCAAATAACGAGCAATCACCTTACGACCCACTTCAACAGATAATACGGACTCTGTGTTATATGGGTGTTTTTGTGTATCTAAATACTTCAACACCGAAGTTAGAGCTTCTTTTGTAAACTCAATCAACTTCTGAGTATTTGTTTCTCTTGGAACAGACACAGACTTACGCTCAACCAAGCGACCCTCTGCGTAGAAAACCCAAGTCATAAATCCATTGTTTTGACCTACACTTACTTGTAACATTGACAAGACCTCAACTTTCTATCACAACTTCCTTACCACAAGGAATTAAATCAAACTGAAATACTTCTTTGAAATACACTAAGAAAACTGGAAACGCTCCGCTATCTTCTTTAAACTCTAAGTACATAGTCGAACCAACTACACCAATAAAGCGACAATCAAAGTTCAACACCAACCAACTTGCAAGAGTCTCTAAAATCAACTCTTCTAAATTCCCTTTCAATACATAACCTTTGTAGGGAATATTATAAAAGGTCTGAGAACCTAAATCAAGTCGGAAACTGTGGGATACCCCAATCTCTCCGAAGTAATAATCAAAGAGTTTATCTACATAAGCACTTGTATCTAACTTATAAATCGTGTATAAGTTAGAACCGCTCACAGACAGTTTATCCTCTTTCATGCGAGTTCTTATCGGTTGCTTTTTATAACACAACCCACTATCTACCAAGTGACTCTCCACTTTCAAATAAAGAAGACTCGCTTCAATCAAAACTTTCTCACACTGCAGATAATAACTAAGCCACGTAGAAACTCTCTTCTCTACTTCTTCATTCGGTAAACCTACTCGACCTACTAAAGACACTAGGAATTGCGACCACCAAGTGCGATACCGCAAAGAAACTGACTTAGTTTCAAGAGTAGACTGCTCAATCAACCCCTTAGACTCAATAAAACGCAATATCAAGACTGCTTTTAGTAAATAAAGCAACTCCTCTTCATTTTTCAAAGGTTTTAAAGGTTTTGTTCTTAAGGAATCCAACCAATTAAACCAAAAAGACTCAATGCCTTTATTTGTCTTTACCGTGCTTGGTGAGAAATCTTTATCAAAGTCATATACTTCAAAATCTTCTACCAAAACCTCAGTTGGTTGACTGATATTTCTTCGAGCTATGTGCTTTACATAACCCTCTAAGTGGCTTAATGCAATATCTTCCAAATTCAAGAGTCTATTTAAGACTACATCTTGAAAGCTCTCTAAAGTTTTATAAGAACCGAGCTTCCGTGCGAGGGGATACCACTTCTTACTTAAATCAAGAGCAACTACTAAAAGTAAGGATTTATCTAAATTTACTTGTTTGGAGTAAGGATTTAAAATTACTGGTTCACTCATAAAGCACCCCTACTTCCAAACTTTTATCTACCTCGCTATAAATAAAGTCCTTGAACTCATCATAGTGCAGCAATTCTCCTAAAGTTTCTACAAAGACCTTATCATTTTCCTCAGACAAAATATCTACCAAATACTCTTGGCTATCTCTATCTCCCTCTAATACTTTCTTCAACAGAAGGCGGAAATTGAGACCGTAAGTGTTCTCGAAAAAGCGGGATACCCTATTGTATTCTTCAATTAACTCTGCTAACTCAACTCGAAAGTCAAAAGTATCTACTGTGAGCTTATTTAAAAATACTTCCCAACGGTGGACAGATTGTGGAACTAAAGACATCTCAGAACTCAAGGTGTTTTCATCTACAACCCCAGACGGTAACTTAGACTCCCCATCGTCTCGGACACCAATATTAAACTCACCGTGGCGAATTTTATCTAACCTCGTGTGAACACTTGCTCGAACGCTTTCATCCCAACCAGTGTAAATAAATTGTTTTTCGCTCATACCTGACCACTCTTTATCCAAACGCTTTGTTACCAAAGTATATAAAGAGTCTTTGACATAGTTTATATGTTTAGTCTTAGGTAAATACTGACCAACCAACTCTAAACTATGTTCAGATAAAGTCGTGTTCATACTTTCCATAAAACAACCTGTTAAAAACATTAGATACCGCCTGTTCTAATGACCGTTGGGTAAGTACAATCTTCAATCGGTACTTCTTTTGAAGAGTCTTTACTTAGAAAAACTTGAGTTGCTTTATGCGGTTCCGAGTCATAAACCCAATCTAACTTATAACTCTTAGCAAAACTAGGAGAGAACAATCCACAATAGTTCTGACCTTTATACTTAAAGACACAATTACCTACTAAGCGAACTTGCTCTTCTGAAATCTTCTGTTCTTTCAAGATTTGAGTTAGTTCATGAACACTAGTGTAGTTCAGACTTAAATCTAGTACATAAGTAACCCCATCGACTAAACCACTCTCTTGTAACCAAGAAAGAACCTCAATTAAATCCTTAGAAGCTAAATCAACAGAAACAAAGATAGGAACACCATAAGAAAGCCACTTGTCTTTATCAGACTGAAACTCCTTTAAGGATAACCCAATAGCACAAACAGAAGGGTTTACTTGGAAATCCTCAGAGGAGGAAACCTCAGTTACAACCTCACCTTGCCCCAACATAGAGAGCAAATTAAAGAAACCAACTTTATTCTCTACTTTTGGTTTTACATACTCTTTAGTAGGTTTCAGCCACTCTAAAAAGACAGACCCATCATCAGAAACAAGAAACTGCCAAACAGACGAGGTATTTACATCTAATTGCAAACCTTTGTCTGTTTTGTAATCGTCCATTTTAACTGCTTTTATTCTCACTGCGCTAAACCTCCATTTTTAAGTCCAATCAACTTAGTTGCTTGCAAGACAAAAGATACCACGTGAAACTCCTCCGACCACTTATGACTACCTACCAAGGACATAAAGTTTACAATCTCTTTCATAGACAACCCATCAATTTGCTCCAAAAAGCGAGCGTATTTCCCAATTCGATAGTTGTTGTACTTACTCATATCAGGTAACAAACCGATCTCTGGGTAAATCTTACCTTCAACTAATAATTCTTTTAATATCAAAATCGCCTTAAAAGACTCTAACAGAGACTTACGAACTGTCTCAAAACTTCTATGATGAGACAACTCTAACAAACTCTGCAGTTGTTTCTTCTTGTATTGATCCAAACCTCTCTTTGTTTTGGTCGTTGAGGTCAACATACTTAAAGCAACACGCTCAATTTGAAGAGAACCAACACCAGCTAATTGCACCAAAGTCGCATTGTCTCTAATTTCAATACCATCTTTTAAGCTCGATAAAATCGTAAAAACTGCATCAATGTCTCGGAGATACCGCTTGGTAACGACCCCATACATTTTCTCAGATAATTTCACAGAACCCTTAGCCCTGGTCGTCACATCATAAATGTATTGGAACTCACTTTGAGTCATATAGGTACTGAACATAATATCTGGTTGAAAATCAACCAGTTCTTTATTGTAGCGAACGTTTTGAAAGAGTTTGTAGTTCTTATAACCTACAACCAAGCGTGTGAACCCTACAATACTTTGTAAAAACTTCACAGTTGTTTCTGCTAACTCTGTCTTTTGTTCATCTACAACAAATAGACGGTAAGGAGAACGAAATGGACGAATTTGAATCGATGCGTCCATCTTTGGTAACTCATTTAAGTCATTTACTCGAATAACCGAAGAAGAGTCTACTTGAAAGCGTTTCTTAACCAAGTTGGAAACCAAGGAAAGATACCGAGTGCTTTTCCCATAGACTAAAACAGAAGCGAACTGCGCCTCTGGATTTAATAAATCATCTAAATGAATTGCCAAAATCTTGTCTCCTTCTTTTTCTAATTTCTAAAACCATTATAGCAGAAATTCCCCTAAAGGTCAAGTTTTAGGGGAATTTTCTTAAATTTCATAATTAAGAGTTTGCAACATTTCAACAACCACTGCTTTCATCTCTCGCTGGTGGTCTAAAAATGCTTTAACTTCGCTATTTGGAACTTCTTTTAAGTCTTTTAGTTGATGGAAACCTAAGTCCACCGCACTTGTTAGGCGCACTTCCGAGTTTACTCGGCGATTGCGGATACCCCGTAAGTAAAACTCTTCTAAATGCTCATAAACTTCTCTAAACAAAGGCAACAAATCAGAAGAGTTCAGGGCATCTTCAATTACACCTCTGTAAAATTGAGGGAAAGCACCTTTAGATACCCACAGGTCACAGTCTTTCATTAAAGCACTTCTCGATTCAATATCTGTATTCTCTTCAATCGCTTGTTTGACTTTTTCCTTAGAAACAAAGAAGAATGGATTTACATAGTTTTCCTTGTGCATAAAACCTATATCTCTTAATGACAACCCATAAAGTTCACGGTTGATAAAGAACAATAGAGCAAAGTTTGGATAAATCTTGTTCCAAACCCCATCAAACTTAGGAATCTTGGTTTGGGAAGTTGCTACTTCTACTGGGATATCACGTGTGAATTTCAAAGCGTAAAGGTAAGTCAACATTGGGAAATAATCTTCTTTAATTGACCTTGTAGCTCGACTTTCCATACTGAATATCTCACAAGTTGTAACTAAGTTCTTAGCTAAACTTAAATAAGACAAGCTAGAGAATTGAAACACACCTAAAGAAGTGTATTGTCTTGGGGATAAGTCATTTGAAACGATGTTTCCTTTACTATCAATCTGTTGCAAGGAAATGTAGTTTCGAGTGGAGATACCCTTTACCCAATCACTCGCAGTCTTCCTACGAGTTTTTAAGTAGAGAGGTTGATTATAGAGTAAATCTCCACTAGGAGAGTAAACAGGTAAGTCAACCAAGTCTTTAGAACCTTTTTGATTTGTAGACCAACGTGTAGTACACAAGTAATTAGCTCCTATATCAGCACTACCTTGAAAATCAGCAAGGGGAGACATAAAACCACTATGAAACTCAAAGTCTGTTGCGTAGTCTTTACGAACTTCAAACGTTCTGTGGTTCAAAAGAAACGAAACTGGAACCATCCAAATCAACTCAGCGTTCGTTAAGTGATGTACTTGCACCAAGTTCTTTACTTGCCACATAAATTGACTATACAAGTCTGCTGCGTAACCTTTCAACTTCAAGGAGCTTAGGCGCTTGGCGACCGGTGTGGATACCCCTCTGGTAGAATAAGGGGGGTTCATCAAAATGATGAGTTTTTCATTGTTCTGTAAAACCTTCTGCAAGCTCTCTGGGAGTTGTCTTGAGAAGTTTTGAATAAGTGGTGAATCAGTAGAACCTAAAAAGTCCAGCTGAAAGACAGTTGTTTCTAAATCAGGACGCTCTTTTTCAAAACGCTCTTTTGTTAAGCGAACATCTTCTTCATGAAGAGTAGACAAGTACATGTGCTTACACTTAGGAAACTCAATCAAAAGGTTTCCTGTACCACATGAAGCGTCCCATACTACATAATTTTCCAAATTTGGAATGTCATTTAGTAACTCATGAGCTTTTCGCCCCCAAAATAAAGGAGTGTAGAAAGAACCCTCCAATTCTCGCTCTTGTTTGGACATGCCCAAATCTTTTACAGAGTGACTTGTATCTAACAAACCTACCGATTTAAGAAGCTTTTGATTATTTTCTAAAAACAAAGCTTGCTCTTCAGTAGTATCTTCTGAATTAACTTGGACACTAAGAGAACCTTCTCCTTCAACATATTTGTCGAAAAATGTAGTTAGATACCGCAGTAACTCTTGTCCTTTTTGACCTAATTTAACCAAGTTTTAACCACCTAAAATGCTTTCCACAAATAAAAATTCTGGTATATTTCCAGTACGCTCATAATACACCATTGTTGCTTTAGTTGGCACAACCAAAACAGTTACCTTTTCATGTACTAAATCTTTCAGTACACCCTCAGGAATTGGCTCCACAACTACATCATAAGCATCTTGATTTAACTTACGAGTTAAATCTATTCGAGTTTGTAAGTCTACTGTATCTTCAATGTAAACGTTAGGATTTGTAGTCTTCCACTCCAATACCACATATCGTTTATCAACCACAAGCATCATCTAAATCTCACCACCTGTCTAATCTGTCTAAACTACAATGTGTAACCTAATAAATCTCTACGGTAAATGTTGAAAATTTCGAGATACCGCAGTATCAAATCCTCAGAACCTACACTCAATCCAAAAATAGTCAAATAACCATCAAAGTCTAATACAATATCTAACTCAGCGTAAAACTCTTCAAGGTTTTCATAACGCTCACAGATTGTAGGAATGATGTCCTCTACCATAGGCAGTGCAAGTGAAGTCAAATACTGCTCTAAAGTTAAAGTCTCTTTTATCTTTTGCAACTCAGACTTAAACAAGTTAAATCGAGACTGAAACTCAGTATCTGAACTTTCAACCGAGATTTTATCTAAGTTGTAAAAGTCTGAAATGAACTCCGACTTCCAACCAAACTCAGTTACTAATCGTTCAAGGAAGCTATAACTGAACTGAGTTAGACCTAACACCTCACAAAAAGTTACTGCACGTTGGTAATATAACCCTCGGCAGAATGGGTTAGGACACTTCAACACAGATAAATCTAAGCTCAGTTCATACTTTAAATTACAATGACTGCACGTTTTTGGGAAAAGATACCCTACTTCTGAGGAAATTCCAACTTCTTTTAATCTTTGTTCTACACTCATCTATTTACCAATCCTTATCGGGGAAAGCCCCTGTGTAACTAATTTTCACTAAAATCGTAGCACTTTGCAAAGTGGCTGAACCATAACGATTTAATTCACTTAGGAAAAACCTCAATGTCACATCATCAATTTGATTAAAATGCGTGAAAACCGCTTCGTATAGACTACCTGTTGTAAAAGTTGATAACTCACCCCAAGCGCAAGGATTACCTTCTGTAGCTTGTGTGTACGTCCTTACTGTAATTACTGTTGACATCTTCTTCTCCTTTCTAACTAATTTTATAACGGTCAATTTAGTCTATTTTACCATAAATTAAGGATTTGCGCAACAAAACAAAAGAAAAGTGAGAACTGAAGTTCAATCACTTTCTTTGTATGTGTTATGCAGTCTGTTGTTTAGTATAGCAAACTTTAGTAGGTTTGTCAAGGAAACCAACTAATTAGTCCGAAACTTTGACCGTCTCTGTCATATTTCCCAACAAAGCAAGAGCTACTTCGTCAGACTCAATAGAAGTTGCAGACTTAATCTTGTTGATTTTATCTTGGACTTCTTCTGCAGAGTTCGTTTCAGAAACTACAGGTCTTTCTCGATACCGAACATCGACTACTGATTTTCCCATAAGGTGAGCTAGTTTATAATCTTCATCCTTATCCACAAAAACAACATTAGAATTGTAGGTAGCGGTTGGGTTATCTTTCAAGTAAGCTATAATTTTAGACTCATCTACATTCAGAGGGTTTGTTCCTTGTGGGATAATTGGTTGACTTGCTACAGTTGAAGGGTTTGTTCCTTGTGGGATAGTTAGTTGACTTACTAAAGTTGAAGGATAAAGCCATATTGGGGATACCCAAAGTAAACTCTGCAGTAAAAGTTTAACGAACACGATGAACCTCCTTGATTTTCTTCAAAATTAACTCATATTTACTGCTGAACTTTTGCCAAACTCCATAAGGAACCAAATCAAAAGCAATGCAATCCTTCGCAGTTAGTTGTGGGAGTTTATCCCATAGGAAATCATATAAAGCTTGACTGTACTCGTGAACTAACTTGTTCTTATCTGCTTTTGCTTCTTCTAGTTCAAGCTCAGTTGTTGCTTGAAATACCCAATCATTAGCGTTGCGGTAACGCTCATTGTAGTCTTCTATTAGTTTGTCTAAATCATTGTAAAGCATATTAAATACCACTTTCTAAGTTTATTAAATTAGTTGGAACTGTTGCAGAAATCAAAAGGAAACCTATCAAAGAAACAACTGCAACTACTAAAACCATAAATAATGAGAAGATTGAAAAGGTCATATTGTCATAAAGTTCTGGTTCATTTGTTTCAACGAGTGCAGTAAAACCAACGGATACCAAGTAAATAAAGCTAAGACTTATAAAATAAGTGAACTTTAAAGGAACAAAAGCATTAACCTTCGAAAATCCAAAAACATAGGTAATTAAAGTTGGGAAGTTCTTAATAAAACTAGGTAAGAAACTAGTCAATAAAAAGATAAGAACTAAAGTTAAAAGCACCACACTACTTCGTTTTCTATTGTTGTACCACGTTTTAAACATACTCCCACCTCCGAACTGGATAGTCTACAAAACAAGAATAAACCGCAATCTCATCTTCCATTGTACGACACCAACTTGGGTAACACTCACCCCGATTAGCACGTGAGTCTGTTATGGTTAAGTGTTCCTTCATCCATTGTCTTATTTCTTCTGAGGTAAACTGTTCGCTTAAATTAAGCAAAGTAAACTTGTGATGTATGGTTTCGGATTTCACAAGTGTGAAGTGATACCCTTGTGAGGTTTTCGTGATATAGCCCAACAAGTCATCAAAGTAGTAAATCTCTAATCTAGAATAAAGCTCCCCATTCGATAATTTGAACATATCTTTACCTCCAATCTGGTAAACCGTGTTTCAAGTCTTTTTCCTTTGTGACTGTCAGCATAAAACAAGACTCTGGGCGTTTCTTACCAAGAAATGAGAGTTCAAACTTGAAAACAATCAAAGGGGAAACATGAGAACCATAATCAATGACTCTAGGTTCTGCATCTGAAAACTTACTGAAACAAACATCTACAGTAAGACCTCGTTCAGACTTAACAGTACCATACTTGTAGAAACCATCAGTATCTGTGTCTAATGCTAATACCTCATTGAAAATCAAATCAATTTGACTTCTAACCGTTTCTTTGTTTTCCGTGAAATCTGCAAAAGTAGTATTCGGAGTTAAAGCACTAAAAGTAAAACCATCAAAATAAGTACAAAAATCCGTGAAAAGCCTATATAACTCTTCGTAGTTGATTTCATCAAGAATGTAACTATCCCCCAAAGACTGATACGGATAAGTGAATGTTGCTATTGCTTTTTCTTTACTGACTTTCATAAACCTAAACCTCCTAAATTTTCTTTATTATACCACAAAAACCTTAATAAATCAAGAAAAGGAGAACTTTTGTTCTCCTTAAACGTTTATTTTAAAATACTTCAAGGTCGTTTTCCAGTTTTTCGGAAGTTGGGATACCTAAAACCTCAGTTGCGAAAATAGTATTTGCTGCAATCACATACGGAGTTACATACAAACCAAGTAAACCACCTGTTGCAAATACCCCTAGACCCCACCAAAAGAAACTCAAGTTTTGAACAAACAAAGTCATTTTATGACCTTTCATCTTCTGCTTACTTTCTTTAAGAAGTGCAAACAAACCAAGTTCTTCATTTGTTTTTGCTAGATAAACCGCTAATGCGTACTCATAAGTTTTTATCAAACCAATGAACCCACCAAAGAGCAATAAAGCAACACCAAACCAAAATAGTATACCAAAGCTATTTGACACCAAAGCAGCGACAATTAGACCGATACCAGCTACATAAGGTAAGAAGAACCACAGACCAATCATAAAACCAGCTAACAAAGCTGTTTTAAAGGTGTGAGCAGTCAGACTACCAAACATATCCGAAATCTTACGACCTAACTGTTTTTCTACTGGGTGGTGTTTCGTTAAAATGTCAAATAGATAAAGACTTGCACATAGTTCATAGAGCAAAGTTAATCCAGAGATAACTGAGGATACCCCTGTGGCACTTTCGTTAAACGCAAAAGCTAAGTTTACTAAAATAAGTACCAAACATGGTAGACCTAAAGCCAACCACAAATTGTCTTCAGCAATCATCTGTTTAGCTTGCTTTTTAATTTCTTGTCTGGATTTCATAAAATCAAGACCTCCTAAATTTTCATAATAGATATAGTATAACAGAACTTATAAGTATTTGCAATAAATTTCTTAAATATAGCAAAAAGAAAGAGAGGTTTACCTCTCTTTTACTTAAATTTCAACAAAAGACTTATCGTAAACAGAACTTCCTTTCAACATCAGCTCTAACATCTTATCTGTGTCACCATCAAGCTCGTAGAAATCTAACCCACGGTCAATCTCCGTACCATCTGCGGTTTCAATTACATAGTGGTAAGTTGCACCTTTAAGATAGTCATTATAAATTGCTAACACATAGTTTACCATATCTAAAATATCACGCTCAATAGATTTTGTAATACGCTTAGTGTCATACCATCGGTAAATTTCGTCACGTGTTGCGAAGGCGAAACCTACAAAATCTCTATGTGGTTCATATTCAGTTGTAAATTTAAGAGTTGGATAGTAGTCTAAAGACATTGTAGGTTCACTAAATAATGGAACTGCATAGACATTAGCAGTCTTATAGAAAGATTCAACCATCTTATCTACAAACTCTATTAAATCACGACTCTTCAAACGTAATTGTTCTGTAAAACCAACCTTAATGTAATCATCTATAAATTCAGCCATCTTTGGATATCTATGAGGTTGTATTGAAGTAAACTCAGGAAACCATGTGAAATATCTACACAAAGTTCGAGTCCACTCTTCACTCAACGGAACAACATTTGGCTCGTCTCTGTAAATTGTCATTATGTCGCCAGAGTTGTTTTTCAACTCAAAATAAATCTCTTTTTCCATAAATCACACCTCAACAGTTAAGTTTAAACCTAACTCAGCTAGTCTACTAAATGTTCTTTCTGGGTTTAAAGCCGTTTCGTTAATTTTAGCTTTTACTAACTCTCTCAGCTCACCTCTTAGATAAAAATGTACACACAAATCATTATCAACTAGTGCTTTGTAAACTGCACTACTCATATAATCTGAATGAGAACCACCTAAGTCTGGGTACAGATAAATAAATAATTCATCTACAAGTTGAGCATGTTTCTTAACTAAAGCTTTATTCTTAGGCAAACGCTCTACAAAAATTGCTTCACCATATTCTGTAAGTACAGAATCAAAGTTCCAAACTTCACTTGCAATATCTCTATCTTTTGCAATTTCTTCGTGAGCTTTCTTCTTGAATAAAGCTCTCATCTCATCATCTTTAACTCTTAAATCTTGGTTCTTCAAATAGGTTACATAAGACTTAGTTAATTTATTCATTAAGCTATTTACTGCCGCAACTTGCTCACCTTTAGTTGTACCAAAATCAACATCTTTAAAATCTGCAAAACGAAGAGATGCGATACCCTTAGTTAGAGATTGTACAGAAGCACCATATTTTTCAATTTTATTATGAAGCAAGTCACTTACAACCATATAACTTTTCTCAGCATCTAGAATACACTCGTCATGAAGTTGGTTAATAACCCTCTCAATCATTGAAAAATGAGGTTCTTCAACTCTAAATGTTTGATAAACGACCCCTTTATTGTCTTTAACTAAATATGCAACGCCACCAAACTTAGTACCATCAAAGAACTGAACTGGATCAAGTAAAAAACCAAATTCTTCAAACATGTTCTCTTCCAAAATTTCATCTGAAATAGAAATACCGTTGTATAAGTCCTCTGCTTGTTTACTTGGTCTTTCAACAACTGCATGACTTAAAATACCATTACTATCTCGATCTGTTGGAATAAGGTCTTTTCCTTCAAGTTCGGATTTACCTGAACTTTCTTCAATCGTAACTGTAAAGCCACCTGCTTTTACTTGATTTGGTGCAAGTTCTTCTTTTGCACCTTCAGTTAAGTTAGTTACTTTAGGAGACTCCTCAGTTTGTTGAATGTTAGCTACTTCTTCTCTTATGTGTGGGAACTTGGTATCAAAGTAATTTAATACCTCTTCAGTATTGTTAATCAACCATAAGTATTCAAACTTATTACCATAATCAGCCAAACTCTCAGTAAAGCTCACTCTAGGAAGTACCGTTACGCAGTAAATCTCAAAAGCACGTGCAAAGACCTCAGTTGGAGTTAAGAAGTAATTTAACATCGCTCCTTTATAGACTCCACCGTCCGACAAATTACGTTGATACCCTTTGAGGAGTGGGCGGAACTCATCAGACATAGACAAGTTTTGGTCTTTATTGTAAGTAAAATCAATGTGATGACCATACTCGTGGAGCATAGAGTTTACGTTACGGACACTAATCGTAATACAGTCAAAAGCTGGGAAATACACACCATGAGCTTTCCGATGCTCAATTTTACGAAAACGTAACTCTGGTTTATGTTCCGAATGTGGCAAAGCTTTGTGAATTAACCCCCACTGCGCTTCAATATCAGGTAGCTTCTCTAAATCAAACTGCTCATCGAACTCTACAAAACCAAATCCGTAGTCTAAGAACTTAGTTGAATCCATAGCAGCTTGAATTTTAGCTGGGATGTTGCGCTTTGTTTCAAAAGACTTAGCGTAGTCGGATTTTTGAACTCTGTCATACTCTTCCATAAGAGTAATATTAAAATCATCCAAGTACAATTCATACAAATACTCAACCATGACTTTCAGCATAGTTTTGTTTTTAGCAGGAGAACCCAGCAAATAGTTCCCTAAACTGCGCATAAATGCTTTATAAATCAAATTAAGGGAGTTCTGATGTACAACCTCTTTAAACTCTTTACTTTGACTGTCCTGAGGTAAGTTTGGATACCGATCTGTGTAACGAGCTTTATTCTTAGAAGCATCATAACCTGCTTTAAATTGTTGTGAGTTAAAATCCACCCAACTTTTTAATTTAGTAGCTACAACATCTTTTGGTATCACATCTAAGAAATCCAAAACTGAGGAAAGTTGTGGAGCATAGTAAATACTAAACTTGTAGTTAAAGAAGTGATTGAAACCAGTTGAACGAGTGATATAAAGCTTTTGAATAAGTGTTTTATAGTGGGAAGAACGAGTCTTTGGTTCTGCATCATTACTAATAAAGAAAATATGCTCATAATCTTCTTTTTCTTTATTGAACCAACCATATACATAAGTATAGAAAATGCCGTTTTCACAGTCAGCGTAACCATTTATGACAAACCTCTTCATTTGACCAATATAGGATTTACGCTCATCTTCACTCCAAACAGTCTCATCTGAATTTAACTCCACAGTAGGAGCTTCATTTGGAGAGTGACGATACACTACACCAATTTGGCGGAGTTCTAGGTCAGGTTGGTTCCCACCCGTTTCGGTACTGAAAAAGTCTAAGTTGGTTTTGTCAAAATAAGCAACCAACTTTTTCATAACATCATCAACGATAAAAGACCTATCTGTATTTGTTTTATTTAAAGCATTAAATAAGGATTTAATAAAGCGCTCACCGTTGGTTGGGTTGTAAGTGATGGATACCCCAACACCGTTTGCAAAACGGTCTCGCAGTAAATTTTTATGTAATTTCATAACTAGTAAAACCTTTCGATTTGATCTAATACTTATCAAAAAAGGTATGCGGAAATATCCTGCATACCCTCCCAAAATTCTATTTTATTTTGAACTTACATCAAGAGCAGTTCTTAGAGCCAAGTCATTCTTAATGTCTTGTCCGGGGAATTTATGCCCTAGACTCTCTTGTGCTTTCTTAGCTCTTTCCTTACGAGAATAACCTTTCTTCTCTCCTGCTTTAATCGCGATATAAGCGAGAGACCAAGCATTTAAAATCCGTCTACGGAACTCTTCATCCATAGTGTCTAAATGCTCTTTATCTGTTGTAAGAGTTCCCATTTTCTCCATAGTATGCAACAAATGGTGGCAACCAATACACAAGGTAATCAAGTTCTTCTCATCATCTGTTCCACCTGCGTGAACTGGAACTTTATGGTGAACTACCAACTGAGACAAGAAAGCACCTTGGTTTTCAACCTTATCTTTAGAGCAACACTGACAAACCATTTTGTCTCTTGCTTTAATCTTGTTCTTAACCTCTGGAGTTAAATCATCATCTCCATCACCTTTACGGTCTTGAACAATACCCTTATCCACTGCATCTGCTTGTTCTAAAGCACTCTCTAAGGTCAAGTTATCCATAGAGTTATCAGCCAATTCAAGAAGTTCATCTACTTCTTGAGCGCTCAGTTTGTTGTTACTTGAGTTTTCACCTTCTTCTGAACTACTCTCAGAACTTGAACCTCCCTCTTCATCAGACACAACTGCTTCTTTACCAAGTTCAGTTGAAGAGAGGATACCCTTATTGTCTTCCTCTTCAAGTACATCACGCTCTTTTCGTTGTTTGACCAACTCTTTGTAAGCTTTATCTAACGTGTACTTACCTGCAAACAACTCAGTCATAGGCTCTGGGTAAGTATCAGACTCACTGCATACCTCTTTCAATTTCAGAACGTCTCCACTTTCTAAATAAGGGTACAAACGTTCAATTTGAGAGAATTTCAAACCATATTCGTGTTCCAAAGTAGAAAGTCCGTTCCAAATCTCTTGGTAATTGTGTTGTTGTTGCTTATTTAGAATTAAACCGAGCAATGGAACCAAACGTTGGGCTTTTTCATAGTCTGCAAAGTGCCACACAAAAGCTGGAATAGTTTTGTAACCATTACGAGATGCACCATAAACTCGACGGAGACCTGAAATCAAAGTGTACATTTCAATTTCTTCACCATCTACCGAAGGTAAAGCCAACACATCAATAGGGTTTAACACTCTGCCAAAGTCTTCAATCGAAGCAGTTAAACCATTCTTAGTTGCAAAACGAGCTTTTTTATCAAACTCCGTAATGACAATCGACTCAATCGGTAAGTCCATACGTAACTCACGGTCATACTTCAATCCACTTAAAATCTTATCAATATCCTCAAACGGACTAAGTACCGAAGGTGTTTCGGATACCCCTACAATATCTACTGGTGTTTCTACTTCTAAGTCATCTAACTCAGAAATGCTCTTAGAGGCTCCTGTTTGCTCCGTGTCGAGAGTTTTTTCCGAGTCGATATTTTCCCCACCTACTTCTTCTAAATCGACTGTGGGCAATTCTGAGGCCTCAGGAGACCACTCTACAACTTCTTCTCCTACCTCTGAATAAGGTACTACTTCTTCTCCAACTAGAGCTTGTTCTTGACTAGGAGATACACCTACCTCTAAATCATCCAAATCATCCCATAAATTATCTTTTTCCACACTGACCTACTTTCTTAATAACTGATCTACAGACCGACCATTTGAATCGCATACTGTAGTTATACCTAACTCTGGTGACGACCAAAAATAAATCGGACTTTCTGGTTTTAAACCTAATACTAGAATATCTAATGGACTCTCTAATGGTAACTCTAACACAGTTTGACCTGCAATTTCAATGCCTAAATCCTCACTGTTTTTACCGTGTAACCCTAAATCTAAACTACTCTCTACTAACTTAGGTTTATTGTTTGCAAAGTCATAGAAACCAAAATAGTCGCTACCATCAACCTCAAACTGAGCCGTCATATCTAAATACGAAACAACTGCGAAAGGTTTTAACCCTTCTAAAGTCTGTTTCCAATGAATGTACTGTAACTTCGCTTTCTGAGGGTTTACAGACCATAAAATCGGATTAACCACTACTCTATCAAAACCAAACTCTTTAAACTTTTGACTGTGATGACTCGCCACACTTACCCTCAAGTTTGTTGATAAAGCACTAACATCAGCGAGGTCTTCGAGTAAGGATACCCAATCTTCTACAATCGAGTTAATATTTTGGTCTGCTTCTAAGTTATAACGAATATAAGGTAAAGTGTCAAAACCTAAGTCTTGTACAAACTTGCACTCATCATCACGTTTTGCAAAGTTCAGTCCAAACTCAATATACTCAGAAGCATAAAAACGAATAGTCGAAATCAACTGAGAGGTTAAGTCCAATTTCGTATAACTCATACTAGGAGTTAAATCCTCTTCGACAATCGAGGTATACAAGTAACCACAAATAGCACTTTTTGGAATTTGAGCTAGGGAAACTAAAGTTGTCAACCCTCTGCGCTCTAAATAAGGAAGAACCAAGCGTGTACAATCCACACCTTCTCTACCCTCTTCCAAAGAAATCGCACGTTGAAAAATACCATGTTCATACACTAAAGAGACTTTGTTGTTACTTAGAAAAACCTCAACATAAAGCTCTACATTATCTTTAGCTGCTAACTCTAACAAGCTCACATAATCATCATAGAAAGGCTCTGCCTTGGTTAGATACGGAAGTTGAGCCATCTTTTGACTCTCTTCAACTAAGTAAGTATCGCCTTTTGGTAAGCGAGCTTTCAACATATCTTGGTATTGTAAGTAATCTCTACCTAAAGGCGTATCTTCTGCTCTTAACAATAGTTGCTCTCTTAAAGACTGTAACTCTTTTTCGAGCAAATAATAGGATACCACTCTGTGTTGGCTGTAAGTTCCATTAGCTAACTCTTTATCTAAAGTGTTGACTAACTCTTCTCGTTTATTTAATAACTCCTTTAATCGTGTACCAATTTCAACTGCACTTGGCACAACCCCTAAAAACGGAGACACTTCAAGCTTTGTTTGCAAAGAAAGGTCAACCTCGCTTTCATTTACTTTTTGTTAGTTTATCATTTTTCCTACCGATTTGCAATAACTAAAGCAAACTTAGAAAAAGAAAAATAGCAAGCTCTTGCCAGCTTACTATTTAATCACCAAATAACAAAATACCATTGAAGCAATACCGAGTGCTATGACTGCCATGATACCGAAAAGTCGGAACAAACGTAATAAGTTGATATTCATCTTAGCTAATGCACTTGTTTGGTAAACTTCTCGACCGTTCTTACGAATAGAACTTGCAGCAGACAAGAAGACCAAAGCCGTACAAGCCATTAAAATCATTTCAATGACTGAGACTGTCAAAGCATAGAAATTAGTAATTCTTGAAACTGTTGTAATCAAGGTAATCTCACCACTGATGTAATTATTCGAAATATTATAACCTAACGTATAACCTGCGGTTAGTAAAATCATGCCGACTAGGAAATACAAGAAAGGTGCAGTTGAAATTGTTTTGACTTTAAACTCTTTTGTACCCTTGAATAGAGCCTGCTTCATCAAAGATAAACGACCACTCAATGTACCATCTACCAAAGACTCATATACATAAAAGGCAAGCCAAAACATAACTGAAACAAGGAAAATACGAACAAGCCAACCCCCAGATACACCAATGAGTTGTCTGAAAACTTCTCCTCTAATACTGGACACATGTTGTTCCATATAAAAACCTACTTCTTTCTAAAATTCTGTTGACTCAAGGTTCAAACCGTGAATCAAGGCTTGACCTGTTTGTGTGGGTTGATATTCCAAAACATAGTGAATATCTTCTACCTTACCATACAAAGAACCACACAAATGACACATAGCACAAGACACCGTTACTTGTGCTTCACTTTGACCATTCGACACTTGAACCGTTTGGACTTCAGAATTTAAGTAATGAAGTCCGTCTTTATCAAAGTGTTTAATGGTTTGAGGAAACACCTCACCTTCTGGGAACTTTGTTAATCTGTTTTCATAGCCTTCCCCAAACAAATAGAGAAAGACTTGTCTTATCAATTCTGTCTTAGAACCAAGTGCCATGTAGACCTACTTTCTAGCAAAAATGCTTTGTATTCTAATGACCTAAACTGCTTTTATTTTAAACTGTAACTAAAGCTACATTGACCACAATGTAATACATATCAGATTCTTCAAAAACCTCTGCTTTTACTCCAAATCGACCAAGGTGGGGAGTTTCTAAAATGTAGGACTTAGACTCAATCTCTTCTTTCCCACAAGTATCAACCCATGTGTGGATTTGATTTTTGGGGATACCGCTGACATGTTCTACTGGGAATTTAGCATATTTCTCAGCCTTAGATTTATCTGTATAAACTTTAACTGAGGTTTTTCGACTTAACACTTGAGGTTTTTCATCTAAACCATAAGTCTTCACACAATGAATTGCTAAACCAACTGCATCCAGTTGGTCTTGGTAGCCACTCTTTAGATAAACTTCAAAGGAATCGTATTCTCGCCATTTGTTCACCCAAGGATGTGCTAACTCTTGCAAGCACAAAAGAATTTCTTCTTTTTCTGCATTGTCTTTTGACCAAACTGCTTTCTTTAACGGTGCTACACCAGTTTCAGAACGCAAAGTAGCTTTCCACGTTTTGTTGGATACCCTAAAGAACCGTTTGGCTTTTAAGACACCTTCTGCTAACAAGTAGTCAAGTGTAAAGTTCAGTGCGTAAGCTACAGAAGAGGTCTTCGCATTGTTTCCGAGCAATGCTTCTTCCACACACAACATATCAAGCTCCACTTCTCCCTTTAAAACTTTTATAAGCAAGAAATCTTTCAACTCTTGCATTCGAAGACCTACGGAGTAAGGACTATCTAAATCCTTAATAGAACTCTTCAAGTTAAAGGTTTCTAAAGTTTGTCCGTTCCAATAGGCGATACCGGTGGAGGTTTTAGACAAGTCTAAAGCCAAAACACTGTTTAAACCAAAGCGCTCAGAACCTTCTTTGAAGTAATCTAAGTAAGTAAAACAAGGAGAACCCCCAAAATCTTCCATATCAAATGTGAACATTAAGCAGAACTCCCTTCTGTACTTTTCTTAGACGACTTCACTTCAAGAACTTTATTAGTTATCAAGGTCAACTGTTCTTTCAAACCTTGTAAAGATAGAGAACCTTGGTTGAACTTCTCTTTCAAGGTCTCCACATTTTCTCTATGAATAGAGACTGTGTAAGGGGGAGCTTTTGAAAAGTCAAACTTAGACTTCTCTTCTTGAACCTCTACAATCGTATCAGTTAATTCAATACCGTAAAGTTTAGCTAAACTTTGCAAGTAACCAAAACTATTAGGATAACGTTCTCCTAAGTATTGTTCTGCAAAGAGCTTATGAAATCCAATGATTGTACCTTTTACCCCACAACCAAAGCAGTTGAAAACCTCAATGCCAGTTTCACCGTCTTTGACGATACCGAGTGAGGGTTTTAAATCCTCATGGAATGGACAAACTACGCGACTGTTCCCACTACTGAATCTATGCTCAGAGTAACGAGGTTGGTGTTTGCAAACCACCACATCCGCTACGAAAAATATAGATTTTTATATCTATATCTTTACTTCGTGAAAACTTATGTTGCTTTAAATCCATAATTTAAAGACTTATCCGTTTCGTTTTTCACTTCCTACATCAACGTGTCTGACCTCGACACATGAGCTTTGCTCATGTGTCTACTACCATTTGATATAACACTCAATAGGCTTAAATTCCCCAGTAGCGATGGGTACATAAGATATTAACCTCTATAGAAATAATAAGCTAAATTCTCAGCAGCATTTAAGTCTCTATCTTTCTTTAAACCACAAGAGCTACATTTATAAACTCTTTCGTTTAAGTTTAATTTAGACTTAATATTACCACAATAACTGCATATTTTAGAACTAGGATAAAATCGGTCTGCAACAACTAAATAAATACCGTATTGTAAACACTTATAATCTAACTGTCTACGAAACTCAGAAAACATAGCATTTTGTATATGTTTTGCTAAATGTCTATTTTTCATCAACCCTCTAACATTCAAATTTTCAATTACAATACCTTTTGGTAGTTGTTTTACAAGATACGAAGTTGTTTGGTGAAGATGGTTCATTCGAATAGAATGAAGTTTACGGTAAAGTAACTTTATCTTACGTTTTGTTTCTTGAATATTAGAACATAATTCTAAAGATCGCTTATAAATCGGTTTTCTACCGCCGTTTTCAGTTGTGAGATACCCTTTGGTGTTAGCTTGCAACTGACGTGCAAGGTGACGTTGTTCCCGTCGTAGTTGTTTCTCCAACTGCATCACTCTGCGACTTTTATTAATGTTCTCAATAAACTCACCTGTAGATAATGTTGCTAATGTTTTTACCCCTAAATCTACACCTATAACTAAATCTGTTAACTCTACTGAAATCTCTGGGACCTCATAAGCCAAAGACAAATACCAATATTTACCATCAAAAGAAATTCGAGGGTTTTTGTAATGAGTACCATTTGGTATTCTTGGCAAAGGTTGAGTTGTTTTAATAATTCCTAACCTCTCACCTCTAAATCCACCTTCAACTCTTATCAAACTCTCATAATTTACATAAAAACTTGGTTTTGAAGTAGTTTTCGACTTATACTTAGGAGTTTTACCCAACCCTTTAAAGAAACGACTACGAGCATCGCTCCAATCTTTAACTGCTTGTTTGATAACATTAGACCCTACCTCTTTCAACCAAGGATGTGTTGTAGTTTTCAACACAGTCAATTCTTTTCGAATCTGACCTTCAGTCAAAGTTTTAGGTAATGTGTTATCGTCTAAGTATTTTAAATATTGTTCTTTACATCTAGTTATAGCGTAGTTATAAGACCAACGAGCAACACCTACAGACTTCCACATCTGTTGTTCTTGCTCATCAGTTAAATCAAGTGCGATTTTCATCCCTCGTAACATCAGAAACCCTCTCAATTAGTGCCTTAGTCTTTTTAGACCTTGAACCATAAAGTCTATTTGCAAATAGTGTAACGATTTGAATTAAATCATCAGTTAGTTCCTCTTCTCTACTCTGTTCTGAGTTATCAATAATCTCAATCTCGACATCATGTAACTCACAAAGTAATTGAATTAGCTCAAAACCAAATCGTACTAATCTATCCTTATAAAGAATAACGATTTTAGTAACTTGATTTGAATCAATTAAAGAAATTAACTCTTGCAAACCTTTATTTTTATAATTGATACCGGAACCAGTATCTGTAATAACTTCAAATGAGTAACCTTTAGCGTACATGTACGATTTTACGTTCTCAACTTGTTTCTCTAACTCGTCTTTTTGTGACTTAGTAGAAACACGACAATAAGCTACTACTTTTTCTTCTCTTTGAGAAAACTGAGTATTCTTTAACTCTCTCAGTTGTTCTTCCGAGTAATATCTAGTTCCTTTTTCTGAAATACGAGCAGGGATTACTTCACCTGTTCTGTGCATTGTGCGAACGTGTTCAGGGGATACCCCTAACTCTTTCGCAAATTTTCCTATAGACATTAATACCATAAGTACACCTCACTTAATTCTTACATTAAGTTTATCATACTGAAGGTATTTTGTAAAGTAAAAAATATAAAAGTTTTCTAAAAATCTGTATTTTTCTTGTTCACATCAAGGCGCAACCCTCAATGCAGTTTACTGTCACCAGCAAACCTCTCATGCTTTCACATGAGCGCAGACTATATCTTCACCTAATCAAACTTAGGTGCAACATTTTTCCTCCGCCATTAGCTTGCGGTTTTACTCTCCCTCTAGGAGATAGTCGTTGAGGGTCTTCCATAGTCTTACGACCGTAGGACTTTCCCTGCTAAACATCCATTATTACTGCACTTAGGACTAACGTTTCTTAAGGGTCACTATTTTATTCACTTAAGCACTGATTAGCTTTTATTTCACCTTATGCTATCCTTGTACTTTTTTCTACTTTCGTTCCATTCAGCTTGACGTTTCCATCTACTGTTTAGGCTACAAGGCTTTAGGAGTTCAAAGCATTTAACGTTGAGTTCGCACCTATCACTAGATACGAAGGGCTTTCTGTTTTTACATAAAATTTTCTGTGTTTTTATACATTTTTATAAATTTATTGTAACAGTTTTGTTACCCAATAGTTTGAAATAGTCACATCAAAATGTCCAAGAAAGTTCTTATGGTAAAGCAACTGCTCTTCTAACTGACGATAAGAAGCTTTAACCGTTCTTCTTTTTACTCGTGAAGTACCAATCATTCCAAATCACCTACAATCGTACAATGTAATGTAAGAGCTGACTGCAACTTATCCGTAATTAAATCAATGTTCCGTTTAGACAAATGACTAGGCGCACCACTTACATACTGTATAAAGCCACCTGCAACTAAAAATAACATAGAATCACCGACATAAAGCATAGTGGATTCAGAACCTTCCAAGTAAGTAATCTTATGTGAACCTACATAGGAGTCTAAAATATCCAACAAATAAGGTTGGTTCAATTTTGAAAAATCGTACTGCATCAATCATGCACCGACTTTCTTTTTGGAAAAACCCCTCGAATAAAGACTGCCGAAACAAGCTCATCAACTCGGATACCCTTAAGTGGTGTATCAAAATATCCTTTAGGTTCTTTGAATTTATGGTGTTCTTGACCATCCCAAAATCCATAGGGGCGGAGTTGGACACTTTCTAGCAACTTAAACAACTCAGTTAAAGACAAGTGGAAAATTGGAACTAAACGCTTATCTAAGCGCAAATGTTGTTCATCTACCAAACTTGCTACTGCAAATGGTTTTAAGTCATTCTGTTCCCCAATTAAACTAGGTAAGTAATTTAAGAATCGAACAACTTCTGCTAAGTACAAGTCCTTTAATTCTTTGATTGTGACGAGTGCTTGCACACCTTGATACCCTAATTGCTTTGTATAATGTTGTAATAAGTGTTCTTGCACCACTAAATCTACAACCTCAATGTAAACCAAAGGAGTACCTTCAATATCAGCGACCCAAAGCCAATCGTAAGCTAAACCTAAATCAACAACTGATCGAGCTTCACTACTGTCTAGTTCCTCTTTGTAAAGAATAGTATACTTGTTGGTAAACTCCAAGACACCTTCCATAAACAAATCATAGAAATCCTCTACAAATTGGTCTAATATCTCTTTTGTAAACTGTTTACTAGCCATGTAAGATTTTCTCCACTCCTTCCTTTACTTTTTCAAACTCTAAAATTTCCCACGTGTTATAAGCACTTAATAACTCTTCTGAAACTCCGTCACTTGGAGCTAACAAAATGTTTGAGGATACCGAAATCAGTGAGTTCCAACTCTTCTTATTCATCGCTACGCTTGGAACACTGTCCACATTGTTAATGAATATAGGTAGTTCATAAGTGTTATTCGCTACTTTCAAAAACTCTACCATACGATAAACATTGAAATAACCTCTATATGTTTGATCCAAAGGAAGACCTCTCAAGGTATCTTTTAAGACAGAAACTAATAACTCCTTAGAGTAGAACGGTAACTGTAACTTTTGGAATACCTCAGATTTTGAACCTTCTGCTACATACTTATAACTAGCTTTGTTCAATGGAAATACCTTTAAAGCCATTACTTGATTATACAACTGACGAAACTCAGATACCGAAAGTAACCCCTCAATATCCTTTTTCTCAGCTAAACCAAGGCAAATTAAAGCACCTAAGCGCGCATCTGATACCGAACCTAAAGTCATTATCTTATCTAAATGACGAACTAAGTCATAAGGTACAAACTCTTCTGTGCCTGGTTCTTTACCGACTAAAGCAGACTTCAAGGCACTAGAGACTTCATTGGGTTGCAAACCAAATTTAGCTAAGAATGAGTTGTAAGAAATATAGTAAGACCCATTTATTTCAAAACTATCACTTGATTTTGTTCCTCTCAAGTAATTCAGTACAGAAGTTTCTACGAACGTACCAACACCTTTGACCGACAAAGGTGGGATACCCATTGAGAAAAGTCTGCTACGCTCAGTAAATGTTAAATTTACCAAAGTATGTTGAGTTAAAAAGGCACAAACAGTAGCGTAAGTCACACTTGGTAAAATATACACCTTCTTCTTAGACTTAGCACCTACAATATTAGTTAATCGCAACTCTAAATACCGAACCAAAGAGTAAAGTTGACTTGGACTCAATTCTAATTTACTTGCTACTCTCTCAATCGAGTAATCTAACTGACCTTGCAAGTCTTGAACGAACTGAAAGTATTCCTCAGTTAAACTATCTGACCAATAATAAGGAGTATTGGTAAATAAATCTCTCACAATCGCACTAGGTTCAGACTCTAAGAACTTATCAATAAACTCTTTCTTGTCATAAACCTCTTTTAATTGTTCGACTACCTTTTCTAAAGTATAAACACACAAAGAAGGTGCTTGTGAATACAACACCTTACTTAAACGAGGATAGGTGTCCTTAGAAATAACCTCTAGTCCACCTTTTACTTTTATTACTTCAAATTGAGCTTGGGAGCGAACATAGTCTTCGGATACCCTAAAGAACTGCGCTAAATCTCCTACACTCACACAAATTTCAAATTTAGACATTGATATCTCCAACATCCAAGACGACAGCTTCACCGTTCCGCATTTCTATCACTTGGTCTTTCATTTCTATCACATTATTTGCAACCTTATCCGTAAAGACCGAAAGCGGAGCCATCTCTCCTGCTAAACGTGAGGGAAGTAAGTACATTTTGGCTATGTTCTTTGCAGACATAGCGTCATTTGTATACAACATCAAGTTTAAGTCTGCTGATTTTGTCAACTCTTTCGAGTCAGCGGTAACGTTCCGCAACTCACGGTGGATACCCTTACCTAAATCTTGAATAACGTCAGTAGCCAACTGAGAAGGCAACCAAACACAAATATCTAATAAACCTTTCAAAGTCTCTAAACGTATAGACAACTTCTCTAACATGGTTTTCTTATCTGGGTACTGACTGCTATCCATCGCTTGTGCGTAGTCAATGACAACAAACTTACACTCTTTTTCCTCTGCTGCAACTCGGAGGACGGTTTCAACCGATTCCAACTCAAACGGATAATCTGGTAAATATATTTTACCATAATTTGGGTTACTTACCAAGTCCATACGAGAAATTTTCTCTAGCTCAGCAACAGAACTATCTAAAGTACCACGCTGAATGTCGATACCGGCAATCTTTTCGTAGTTTTGACCTCTTTGTACATTATAGTAATAATCAAAGTGAGTCGCACGCAACTCAGCCATAACCTTACCTGCTCCCCCTTCTTTTCCCCAAAAGCAAATACCAAAACCGTTTAGGAGAATTTCATGAGACAAGCGAACTGCAAATTTTGACTTCATACCCTTCTCTGGGGCTGCAAAGACCGCAAAGGTGTTGGTATAAATCCCACCAATCGTAGCACTTAATGTCGGTAAATGTTGCAAATTAGACAACAAAGTAGGCTTGTTAGACTCTTCTTCCTCAAAGTCAATATCTGAGGCACAGACGAGCTGATAAGAGTTCTCTTTACCAAGTGAAGCCTTAATACTGTTTACTTTTTGTGAAAGGAAATCAAGCGCACCTTCAATACCGAAGAATGATTTACGTTGAGACCGAATTGGGTTCGTTAAGGCAATCGAGGCTTGTTGCAAAGAGTCATTAAAGGCTAATTTTGCATAGACCAACTTAAAGCGGGTTAAGGCATCTTCAAAGGTTGGCTCTTTCAAAAATGAGGGGTTACGGTATTTTTGGTAAACCTCTACTACTGAAACCAACAAACCTTCAATCGCAGTTGAACCCTCACTTACATAAGACTCAAATTGAATACGATCAGTGTCTTGTGCAATCTCAGAAGCGTTTGCTTGCAAGTAAACTTTCAAATAATCTAAATCAAGCAACAACCCTCTTTCCATCTGTACTTTCTTCAACATAGAGTAAAGCACATAGTTCTCATTGCGGAAATAGTCATTTTGCAGACGACCCATCTGACCTCTTAGAGAGTCGAAGTCTCTAAGAAGATACCCCATCACTTGATTTTCATAATACTCAAGTTGAACCTCTGGGCTTTTATCTGAAATTTCAGAAGGTGTAATGTCCGACACATAAGCAGACTCTGTTCCTTCTGCTTCAGACATCAGTTCCCAAAGCTCTTTATCTTCAAACACTAAAAGCTAGTCTCCTCTCTAATTTGTTTCCATTTACAGTTTAAATCAATAGTTTAGAACCACCCACCACGCTCAAGCGCATCAAATTTCTCTTGCGTTGTCATATTGGAGACATCTTTTGGAGGTCTTGGTACACGAGGTTGCAAAGGCGGTCTTTGAGTTTGGGATACTCTTGGTTGAGTTGGTTGTTGTGATTTTGAAACCGTGCGACTAGGTTGAACTTGAGTTTGATTAGGCGCTTGTTTCTTTTCCAAAGGTTGACCAAATCTGTCAAGACCCATTTCCAAAAGTTCTGCTTCTGTGAAAGGCTCCCCTGTCAAATAGTTGTAAGCTGGGTTATTAGACTCGTACATAGGTTGTTGAAATCTTCTTTCTGTTTGTTGTTGATAATGAGGTTCTTGTGGGTAATAAGGTTGTTGTGGTTGATAGTAATTTGGTTGAGTCAAAGAACTACGACCTAAACCATAATCAGTTATAGCGTCTTGCAAAATACGTTGAAAATTCTCGGTATCCTTACCCCAAAAGTCAGTGAGGTAAATATTATCGTCAAATCCCATAACAGAAATAACCACCGAACCAAAGAAGATACCCCTGCCTCTTTGCACACTTGCAATCTGAGGTAAGTTCACAGTTAGTTGATATTTGTTCAAAATCAACCCTTTATCCAAAATATGCAAACGCAAATTGGTCACACAAACCAAAACTCGTGCTTGACCGCTTTTACAAGCAGTTATATAGCGAAGTTCTTCATCTGCTCTCAAAGTCTTAGCTAACTCTTTTAGCTCAAAACCCGTACCAATAAAGGGAGTTTTGACTAACATATTCATAACCTTATTGTGTTCCAAAAAGGGAAGTATCTTTTCTGTGTAATAGGGATGTACCATATTTCAACCCACCTTATCAACCTATAATCTATTTGTTATTTTTCATCAAGTTTAGAGTTGACATCTTTGATTGAGAAAATCTCAGAGCGCTTGAAAGATACCCTATTACGACCGACACTGACCAACGCTTCATCAGGTGCGCCAATTAGAAATCTACGAATATCGGAGCTATTCGAGGTCTTTGATAGACAACACCAACGACCTTTATACTCCTCTCCAACTTCACCAATCGTAATTTGGTCTCCTGCTTGCAAGTCAACCCTCTGACCACTAGCCAACACTAATTCTACAACTGAAACCATTCTAATCTACCTTTTATTTTCGACCAAAGAGCTTTTTAAACTTTGAAAAGAAACGTGTAACAAAGTTCTTCTTTTTCTCATCCTTTAACATAGTTAAAGTAGCTTGAGCTTCTTCTAATTCTACTTTAAGATTGTCTTGTTCTTGACTCAACTGAAGAATTTGAGCTTGTTTAGAACGCACTTCAGTACGAACCTCCTCAATTCGCTCTGCGTGTTCTTTCTCTAAGGTATTGATATATTCAGAAGTAGCTTTCTTTTCATCTTCCATATTAGATTTTTCAGACTCCCACTGAACCTTAGCTAAAGCAAAACCCTTCTCTTTTATCTCAAAGTCTTTAATACGTTCTTCTGCTTGTGTCAAAGAAGTTTTGATATTGGTATACTCAACTTTAAGCTCTTCTAGCTCTTTTTCCAAATTGACTGGTAAAATAGTCTCTCCTGCGTTGTGAAATCGAACAGACGAATCGTCTGAAACCTCTACTTTCTCTTCAACTTCTTGAACTGGTTGAGAGCCTTTCGTTACCTTACGAGGTTGAGTTCCATAAATAATCAACTCTCCATCTAGGTTTGCAAATTGAGGTTTTGGACGACCACCTTTAGGAACCTCACGATTTACTGCAGATTCAGACAGTTGAATTACTTCAATCGGAGAAATACCCTGAACTTCAAACTCCACGTCTTTACGCAAATCATATTCTTTACGAATACTATCAACAGTCTCAGCAGAGTAAGCCATCATAAAAATGGAAACTTTAAATAACTGAGCAAAATCTGTACTAGATAAACTCCAACGAGCACCTGAATTACTAACACGAATAGACCCAGTGTTAGGATTAGCTTTAGTTGTGGAAATTCGTACATAAGGGGCATATTTGTTAACTACTTCACTTGTAAGTGTAATTTTCATTTTCTTCTAACTCCTAAAAATCAATATTTTCTTTATTATATCACAAAAAGAACTATAAATCAATAAAAATAAGCAAGGAAATTGAAATTTTCAAAAACCTCACTTAGAGTTTATATGTTATATAAGTCTGCTTCTGCAGAACTTAAGGTTGCTACAGGTCTTTTCGACCGCGTACTTTTAGCTTTTCCTCTTGAGTTTTGAGGAGCTACATCTTCTAATTCAACTTCAGACATATTCAAACCTAGCACTTTATTGGAATTGCGAATTACTCGGTTTGTTCTTGCTACTCGCTCTTCATCAGTGCTATTTTGACGAGGGATACCGATATACAGATATTGACGTGGGGAATAACTGTCCTCAGAACCTAGTCTTTGTAAAACATTGTTAATCTGAGAACCATCCGTTAAAATCACATAGGTGGACTTCCCTTCAAAAGCACGCTGTCTTACGAAATCTTCCACCAAATACCCATCTTCACGCATAGAAGGACTATAAGCAACGACTACAACTTCGCTCAACATGAGATTTTCGTAGTCTTCACGCTTCTGTTTGATACCCTGCAGTCGAAACGGTGTAATAAAAGGGTGAACACTCAGCCCAGATTTATAAGCAGAACCAAGCAACCAAAAAGCTAACATTTCAATATCAGCTCGGACTCCTAGATAAAATAATACAGAAGTCTTCGGTTTCTTCCCTACTGACAAAGAACCAACTAAAGCACCAATAGAATCTTCAATAGAGTTGAACTGTTCTGTATCTAAACTCTCAGCTGTTAAGTCTCCTAACACTTGTCGCAAATCTACGAGCAAACGAGAGAATACCCTACGAAGACCTAACTTCTCAGATAAACCTTGAGTTGTTCCTTCTTGGGCTTGCACTCCTTCTACTACCTGTTTTGTTCTTAGTTCCTCACACAAAGGACAAGGAACTAATTTATTCACAACTGTGTCAAAGACTAAACCGTCTGAGCACTCAGTCGATTTACATAGTTTCATATCATAATCTCCGTTTAATTATAGTCCTTCAAAACCGAAAATAACACATCAAAAACATGGTGTAAGTCTGTTTCCTCAGTTATAATCGTAGTAATCTTAAGCCAACCGTTGCGGAACGAAAACTCTAAGTCTACATCTTTAAAAACATCTGAGTCCTCTGAACAAAATTCACTATCATGGTAGAGATAGATAGGAAATTCAATACGGAAGTAAGCATAGTCTCGAACCGTTTGGAAGTCCGCTGCAAAAAGGCTTGCGTCTTCTCTATCAAAGTAGAAGTACCAGTTAAGTTTGCTGACTTCCCATTCGTAATCAAACTCACTAGACTTGAAATTGAAACCTTGGGAGCTATGGTCTTTATTTGTATAATCTGTTACCAACTTTTCTAAGTCGGATAAAATCATTGGTGTTTTTATTATCATCTAAACTAACTTTCTGCTTTTACAAATCTTGGTTATATCGTCTTAACAAACCTTCGAAGACTACTTTGAAATCGGAGTAGACCTAGTTCTGCGGATACCCAATCCAAATGAGAGTGAGGATCATGATGGAACTAGCGGAGACAATAGCTTCTTCACTCACAAAGTTAGCTACATCAATAAAAGAATCTGCGAAGTCTCTCAAGGTTTCAGAGTCCATTCCTATCCAGTTTCCGTTGGGGGCAAAACCCAATAAAGGTATTTGTGTGTCCATCTTTTTACCACTTTCTGTTGTCTACTAAAACTATCAGAACAACTCTTGTTTTAATTATATGATGAATTGGTTTAGTTGCGTTCTCTCCCTTATTATTTGGAAGACTGTAAGAACATTTTAGTCCCCACAGGATTTGAGTTAGACTTGTCTCTAAATAAACAAGATACAGAGGAAATGGTTTGGACTCGCGAATTTTACATCGACTGTTACACAAAATATACTCAACCGTATATTTCATGATCTTTCTAAATTATTTTTAGAAATTTTCTTGCTTCAACCTGTCTGATTTTGTCTTTACATCTTGAAATGTAAAGTCTACTTTCATTTGATATAGCAGTCCACAAGCTTAACTTCCCGTGTAACCCACGGTAGTGACCTATTTAAACTGCAGTCAATACAGTATATTCTTTACATTGTCCTAAATTGATAGCTGCATTAACATCTCTATCGTGTTTACTACCACAATTAGAACAAGTCCAAGTTCTTTCGTTTAATTGCAAGTCTTTATACTTAAAACCACAATCAGAACATAATTTACTAGAAGGATAAAATCTGCTCACCAATCTCAGTTCTATACCTAACTTTTTACACAAATTTTCTAAGTAAAGTCGAGACTGATACCACTGAGCTTTTGAAATCGTTTTACTCAAATGACGGTTTTTCATCATATTACGCACTGCTAAATCTTCTATAGTGATATGGCTTGGTTTTCGCTCTAATACTAAAGAACGCAATGCTTTTCGATTATATTCCGTCCGAATATGAGTTAAACGCTCATAAATACGAGCTACTTTCAATTTCTGCTTTTGAATGTTCTTACACTCAGATAAAGGTTTCAACCACTTATAAGACTTAAGTTGTCCTTTCTTAGCACCAGTTTTGTAATAAACCTTATCAACCATATTGGCTTCATATTTACGAGAAAGTTTTCTCTGCTCTCTTTGTAAACGTTGCTCTAACTTTCTAATACGCAAAGACTTGTTGATAGAAGGAATAACTCTGTCTTCTGTAATAAATTGGTCTTTCAGACCAAAATCGATACCCATGCTATAATCCGACAAAGGAATACGCTCATCAAAGTCATCTTTACACAAGCAAGAAATGTAATATCTCCCATTTTTCATAGAAATCGTTACAGAAGTTATATTCTTAGGAATATAACCAAACTCCTTTAATCGAATCCACTTTAAAACAGGGACAAAAATACGATGGCGCTCAACTTTAATGGTTCCTATAAGATAAAAACTCTCACTTGAACCTTTCTTTTTGAACTTAGGTTTCCCTCTTCGTTTAGAAAAACAATCTTTAAAAGCTCTATCTGCATAGAGTAAAGCTTGTTTCACTGCTTTGCTAGGTACTTCTTTTAACCAAGTAGGCGTGTTAGGGTCATTATTGACTCTTTTTGAGTAGTCAAAAGCAGAAATATAGTCTTTATCCGAAGCTAAATTCTCTAAGTTTTCAAATACAAATTGATTGTAAATGTATCGAGTACACCCAAAAGTTTTATGTATCAACTCAATTTGACTTGGAGTTGGGTCTATTTCTGTTTTGTAAGCTCTCATCTACCTTTAACTCCTTCTTGTACTTTCTCAAACCATAGATACGACTAGAGAATACATGAATAATCGAAATTAAATCATCTACTAACTCTTGTTGTGGTGAGGTAGTTTCATTCTTTACAACTACAATTTCACAGTTATAATAGTTACAAAAACGTTCAAACCAATCAAAACCAAATCGAACAAATCGGTCTTTATAAGTAATATAGATTTTACTTACCAACCCTTTGGCGACATATTCTAAAAGTAGTTTATTCCAATTCTTACGGTTGTAATTAAGACCAGAGCCTACATCTGAAATAACCTCATCTAAAACCTCACCTTTGGCATTTACAAATTGCTTTAAAAACTCAGTTTGTGAAATTAAATCATCTATTTGGCTTCTACTGGATACCCTTGTGTAAGCTAAAATCAACCCTTTAGGTTGAGACTTACCTACATAGGATAAATATTGGTCTTCTGTGTAATAACGTCTATTAGTTGGGGTTCGTTTAGCTACTAAAATACCCTCACGATCCCATCGTTGTAAGGTCTTTATGCTGACACCTAATTTATCAGCCATGTCTTTTAATTTAATCATGAGTACATTTTAGCACAAGTTGTTATCTTTGTCAACAAATTTATTTATAGGAAATTGATCCTTATTTACTTCTTCTTTTCCTACTGTTTATTCAAAGAAAACAATCAAGCTAGACTCATCAACTAACAAACCGTAAGGTGCGTGGGTTTTATTTTCAACTCCATCACCCATCATGTATAAGTTGGAGAACTTATTCGCTAGAATGTCTTCTTTGAAATTCCCTATATCGTAAAATTCAACTGTAGAAGAACTATCCAAACCCAATTTAGCTAACTCTTCAAAGTCTTTTAACTTCATCTTTCGTAACCTAATTCATCTAAAATTTCATCAACTTCTGCAAACGCAGAGCGAATGTTCTTAGTGCTTTCTACTGACTGCAACTCAGGTTTTACATAGAAACCAAAGCGTTTAGCTTTCTTTCGCAAAAGCGGATACCCATGCGCCTTTCTCCAGTTATTAGACCAATATTGAGCGTACTTGTAATTGGTATTGACTGAAGTGTAAAGAACCATTTGGTCTTCTGTTTCTTGCGGTTTTGGAGCTACATAAACAAAGAGTGAGTCTTTGTCTTCGTTGTAATTAGTTGGTCTAAATAGTTTCATGTACTACTCCCTTACTTACTTTTATCTTCAATTTCTACGTTGAAAACCACTGCTGCGTAAACCCACATTTCATCATGAGAGATAGAAATGCTTTGGATATAGAAATCCTTGTTTTTATTTAAAACAAATTCAATCTTTTCTTCAATTTCTTGAATAGTTTCAGCACTAAAAATCCTAACCGCGCTTTTCTTAACCATTTAAAACCAACCTTTCTTTCGTTTCTTCTAAATCATCCGACCATTTAGGGTAAGACACAACCCCACTCATATCTTGGTTCGAGTAGGATACCGCTACAATGGACGAGCTTGCACCTTCGGAAATTTCTTGCTTGGTAACTTCAACTAAGGCGTTTACTAAGTCTGGGTTTAAAAAGAAATTGTTCAACAAACTAACCTCATGTTTGGTATGAGCTAGTCTATCTTTTGTACTTATACAAGCTTCTTCTAATACCTTATACTCTTCTCTTCTCGAAAGCAATAAGTAAATATGCTTATCGTGAATATCTTGGCTACGAACAATACGACCTTCAATTTGGTTTGTAATCCCTGAGTTTCCTGTGAAAGAGTAAAAAATCAAGTGGTTCATGAAACCTAAGTTCAGACCCTTTTTCAAGTTAGTTACAATAACTCGGTAACCACCCTCATGGAACTCCTCTAACTTGGCTTCTTTCTTCTTAGGAGTATTATCCTCACCATTTATAGTGAGAGCTTTTATTCCTAACCCTTCCAAAAAGCGAACCAAAATGTTCTGAGCTTCAACAGAATGAACATAAATCAAGGCTTTGTCTTGCCCAATACGGTATTTAAACAAATCTTCAATTACTTGTAACTTAGGTAAGACCTCTGGTGTTACTTCCAAATCCGGATCGAACCAAGTTGGTTCATCCCAAACATAACGCTTGTATCTCGTCTTACTAAAGAGTTGATTTTGGTACTGTGAGGGTTTATATAAAACCAATTCACATGTGGAGTTCTTGACGGATACCCCAAGCTCTTGGCGAGCCGTCCCAAAAGCCATAAATCGAGTACAAACCTTAAACAACTCTGGGTCTTTATAACCTAAGATTTGGTGAGTTTGGAAAGACTTCTTCACAAACAACTCTTCAAACTTGGTTTTTAAAGGCATGGAGTCAGGGAAGAGAAAATTTAACTGATTGTACATCCCTTCAATAGATTTCTCAAACGGTGTAGCGTTCATAACAACTACATGGTTTGCGAACTTTGTGCGTACTATTTTACAAGCTTTGTAAATATCAGACTTGGTAGAACCTAACACCGAACCCTCATCAATAAAGAAATAGTCAAATTTACCGTGAAATTTTACAGTGTTTGCAAGCCACAACATGAAATCGTGACTTGAGGATACCGCTGAGTAAGAAGCGACAACTCCACTAGGGGAGTCTAACTCTTTCTGCTCCTTTATAAAGCTACTTACTTGGTTGGAATCTCCAGTAGTTGTTGCTACATAATCACCAGTAAAGCGAATTAACTCTTTTCGAGCTTGTGCAACCAAACCAACCTCAGTTAAGAACAAATAACGTAAAGGTCTGCCTTTTGTTCGTTGTTTCAAAGCTCCTACATGGTTAATAACCGAAGCAACGGTAGCCGTTTTCCCCAACCCTACACTATCCATAATAAGAGCCGAGCGTGCAGCTAGAATAAAGTGGACTCCGTAGGTTTGATACCACCGAAGAGAGCCTTTTGCTACACCCTCTTTTAAAGACGACTTTGTAGCAATGACTTGTTCTACTTGTTCAGGTGTTAAATCTAATAAACTATCTGCTAATTCGGGAAACCCTATTTGGTCTTTATCCTCATTGGCTTTTTGAATAATGCTATCTAACAACTTGTAGCGTTGTATAGGAGCGGATTTATCAATAAAACCCCCATTGTAAAATGAGACTTCGGTTACTGCCACAAATTTTCGCCTTTCTTCTTGTTTTTATATCTAATTTTAGCAAACTCAAAGAAAAAAGTCAAGGGTTATCCCTTAACTTTTACTTGTTTTCTAACGCTTTGTAAAACTCACTTAAAATAAGTGCATCTACTTCTTTCTTAAACTCTGGATTTAAAGCAGTTACTACAGGTTTATACACCTCTGCATATAATTTACGCTCTGGGAACAAAACCTTATACTGTGAACCTTGTCGTTTCACTTTAATTCCATGAACCACAAGCCAACCACCTACCAAAGCAGAGCAAATTCCGCAAATGCCATTTGGGATACCCTCTGCATTGACCTTCACAAAGCGAATGTTTTCTACTAATTTCACAACTCTTGAAAAACCTTTCTAATTACGAGTGAGCAAAGATTAAAACTCCACCCTTACGCAATACTTTACCTTGCCTTACTGCAGACTCAATTTCACTTGGAGAAAAATAACCTAAAGCTACTTGTTCTTGCACTCTCAAGTTTCTACGACAGTAAGAGACAAAATCTTCATTGACCATGCGAACTGTTTTATCGTTTGCTTGAGTCTGAGTTTGAGGTTGCACTTGAGGTCTTTGTACAACTTGTTGAGGTTTAACTACTGGTTTAGGTTGTAAAGTGGGAGTAACTTGAGGGTGAGGAGCTGATTGAGGTTCTTGAACCTTACGAGGTGCAACCTCTTGTTGGGAAACCTTCGGTTGAGTTTGAGGAGGTTTTACAACCTCTTTTTCCTTCGCCACATAAGTCCAAGGTTCTCTCTTACCCACATAGTCTGAACGGAAAATTTCCTCTTTGAACTCCACTCTAGTTGGTTCACTCTCTATATTGCTCTCAAAAGTCTCAGATTGACTCAGATTTGATTTTTCTTCTGAGGTCGATAATTTATCCACTTCTGAACCAAGGTTGTTCAGAGACGATTTTGGAGTGTTTGAGAATGGGTCGGAAAACTCATCCTCTTCTGAAGGGTCTACTTCAAACTCACGCAACTCTAACTCTTGCTCATCATCACTAGAACTACTACTTAACCCCAAACTTGCAAAGGAAACTCCTTGTAATGGGTCTTGCTCCTCCTCCTCAACTTTGTGTTCAACTTCTTCTTTACTTTTCATAGAAGTCAACCAGTCTGAGTCTTTAAGAGATTCAAATCCATCAAACAAAGACTCTAATTCAACAGTCTCCTCTTCGGAACCTTCGGTGTCGAGAAGATACCGAGGGCTCTCTTCTACAACCTCTGTCTTAATGCTTTCTCTTGAAACTGTAGGAAGAGGACGGAAGAGAGAAATTCTTTCAAATTCTCTCTTTTTAACCTCTTCATAAGTCTCATAAGAAGCCATTTTTCTAGCGTATACTTGCATTGCAAGCAGAAACCTAGAACTACTAATTGGATATGTAATTTCCATTTATAATACAACTCCTACCTTTCTGCTCTATGCTTTTAAATGTCTCTAATAAAGTCTACATTACTTGTGTTAGACTTAGGGAAACGTAAAGAGTCTTCGTCTGCAAAGTCCGTGTCAGAAACATAAATACCGAGCTTACCTAGTGTCTGACTTGCTTGCTCATTTTTCAAACGAGAAACATAAGCAGAGGTAGCTGCTTCTTCTGGATATAACTTCGTCCACATCTTACGTTGAGTTTCGTATAACTTATCCAGACGCTCTTTCCCACCATTCATGCTCATAATCAAAGGAGCGTGACCGAACTTCGGTTCATCAGACCCAGCAAGAGTGTAAGCAAAGTCACCTGTGTTGGTAGTTGGGAAGTCAATTTGTCTGTACGAGTCTTCCCAAATCGTTTTCTGAATTGGTTGACCTGCTTTAACTGCAAATCTATTCCCTACCATACGAGAAGCGGTTTTAGGGAAGTAATCATTGTGTAGTTGGTGAGGTACGAAAATCAAGAAGATACCGACATTCGGGAAGGCAGTTAAAATCTCACTTAAATAAGCTTTGTATGTGACTTTCTCATCTTTATCCAATTTCTCAGCAAAGGAAATAATCTCATCTAAAACCACAAACAAGTAAGGTAACTGCTCAGATTCATCAGAACAGTTCACATTGTAGTTCTGAATTTTCAACTGATCACCAATCAATCTCTTTCTTCGAGGAGCTTCTTCTGAAACCACCCAATCAAGCAAGTCCATAATGGCTTTTGTACCTGTTGCAAACCTACGCAAGTGAGGTAAGGTAATTTGGTACCAGTCGGAGTCTTTGTTTTTCATATCTCCTGCAACAACTTGAACCTTACGAGGAGAGTTTAAAGCCATCATTTGGTTGACGATACCGGTGGCTAGGACAGACTTACCTGTTCGAGCCATCCCTGCAATAATTGTACCTGTGTGTTTCGCCAAATCAAGAAGAATAGGTTCTCCATATTCATCAGCTCCGAACACTACTGGGAGTTCATTCTTAGTATCTAAGAAGAAGTCTTTACTTGAAGCAATCAAGTCTCTTAACATAAAGGATGTACCAGTCTGCTTAAAGATAGTAATGGCAATACGACTACCTTTACCGACCGCAGTAGTTGTTACATTTTCACCAAAGTAATCTTTCATTTGGTCTTTCAACAACTCTGTAATCTCTTTTGCAAAGAGGGTTTCTTTCCCTTTTAACTTCTCTGGTCGGTCAGTGATAATTTCAAATACCGACACACGCTCTGTAATGGACTCGACATTTACCCAATCCATTTCAGACAAACCTTTAACTCCACCCGTTTGGGCGTCTCGAAGGAAAGTCTCTAACTGTTTAAACTCTAAGCTATTCTTAGAAACCTCACGAGACCAATCTGGTTTCAAACTAGAACCATCTAGAACAGACAAGTATTTATCTAACAAAAGACTTCTTGTTACCAACTCTGGCTCTACTAAACCACCTGCTAAATCTGAGTTAAAAGCACTCTCAGACACTTCTTCCAACTTAGGGTGTTCTAGTTCTTCCCTTGAACTAGACGAAGATTCTTCTGTTTCCTCTGAGTCTTCTTCTAAGTCCTCAGACTCATCATCTATGCTCCCCCAAATGTCCTTGGCGCTTGCTCCTTTTGAGGGGATACCCTTGGAAAGAGGTTTGAAATCCTCTTCCTCATCTTCTATTTCATCAAATTGAGTTGGTTTAGGTCTTGTCATAGGCTCAAAACCTTGTCTTTTGGGAAAGGGAAGTTCATCTTCCTCATCATCCCAACCTCCACTTGAACCAAAGTTTTTAAACTCATTTGGAACTTCTCTTCTTGGGAGTTGTCCGAAGCCACCCATAGGGTCGGAAGAACCAAAACCATCACCCATAAAGTCTCTTGGAGCGCCAAACTCTGACGGTTGTGGAGCTTGTGGGATAACTTCTTCTTTTGGAGAGTCATCTACTAACCCCCACTCCTTATTTTGAGAGTTCTTATACAAGAAAATACCACCGCTTACTCCACCGCCTACAAGCGAAATGAAGATACCGGGAGCAGTTGCAAATCTAGTGAATAAACCAAACAAGAAAGAGAAACCACCCACTGCACCATAGTATAAAAGAGCAGCAGTTAAGCCTTTTCTTAGTTTGTAGTCACTTCTGAACATATCATCAGACTCAGACAAAACAGGCCACACATAAGAGGACAAATGTTTCCATAAGCCTTTACCCACCTTGAAGACTTTATCCATCCAATCTTCATGTTGACTTAAATGTTGTGATGGTTGATTTTGTTGTGGAAACCCTTGCGGTTGCCCAAATGGTTGTCTTTGTGGTAAACCCCCACCCACTCGATGTGCAAAAGGGTCAGGTTGCATACCTCTCATACGAGCTAAAGGGTCGCCACCGGGACCTTGGCGCATACCACCAAAACCTCCTCGGTCTCCTGAAATACCATTTTCAAATTGTTGATTTTCTCGCTCTCTACGAGCATCTGACTGCCTTGTTAAGTCGTCATTTGAATTTCTCCAATCCATTATCGTTTACCTCCTAACGTTACTGCAAGGACTACTAAAACATAGACCACACCTACTCCAATTACGAGGAAACGACTTTTCTTAACCTCTTCTTTCAACTTTTCAGAGGTTATGGAGTTTGCGACCCCCCAAAGGATACCCCCTAAAAAGAGAATTAAACTTAATAACATCATTTTACAAATCACCTAAACTATCTTACTGCTTATCTTGCGCAATGACACCTGTTCTGAACAATGGTGTATCACTAATTACACGTGGAATATCTGCTTTTACAACTGCTGACTCCCCTGAGTTTAACTTCAAGACAAAGGCTTTTTTATAAGGTTCTGCGTGAACTTGGTCATATCCTGCTACCAAACCTTCATCTTCCTCAATAACTGCACCAATTTCAGCTAATTCATCCGCCAAGTCAGTGATACCGAGAGCTTTACATACAATCTCTTGGTAAACTGGAGATTTGATTTTCCCAACCATAGCTAGTGTGTAGTTGGCAAATAGAGAAAATTCATCTTTTTCAACCAGTTTAACTGGATCATTGGAAGCGACAATGTTAATATCACCTGCCTTACGACCCCCTGTGATTGGAGTTTTCAAAATTTCTACTGCGTTTGGAAGAGAGCTGAAACGCTGAAGCTCTTCCCAAATCTTCACATTATAAAGACCACGAGAGAAAGGATACACAGTACGGTAATAAGCTACGGTTGCTGCGTTCATAGGAATAAGAATAGCGTCCAATTCAGACAACTGGCTCTCAGGAACCCCTCTCATGTTGTAATCGCAAATAACTAACTTCGCATCAATAATATCCTTCAAGTAAACTGGGTATTTAAAGTAGTTATTCAACTTCTTGCTTGGTTCAAAGTAAGCACCAAAGGTTTCCAAGAAATAAATGTAGTCTCTTTGGAAGTCTTTCAAAGCTGACTTATACAACTCTTTAATATCATCTTCACTTAAAACGTTTTTATCTTCCTCTGTAATAGAACTCAACACATCTTCTAAGTTCGGACGGTATTTCTTCAAGTAGTTATAAACCGTGTAAATCGAGCAACCATCAAGGGCGTGCCAAGTTGTTGGGTCAATCGATACCCCATATTCACTATAGAACAAATCGACTCCACGCTCGATAATTAACGGAATCCAAGCATATTTCTTCAGAGTTTCTGCACCTGCTACCGCTCTAAACAAGTCAATAATATTCTTCCGAGAGCGAGTAAACAAGGTGTTATCCATCTCTTCATCACCTGTAGGTACAATCGGAACTGGGTCGAGGTAGCGACCTGAACCCATACCTAAGTCCAAGGAAACGACTTGGAAATCTTTCTCTAGCAAGGTTCCGAGACCCTTGTATTCCCCACCTTCATAGTCGTTAATAGTCATAATCATACTGTCATTGGCTGCAAACTGTGTAGCCAACAACTTCATTTCAAAGGACTTACCTGAACCAGACATACCGATTACAATTACAATCTCAGCGTCTGTTACGTCACGTTTAAATTGGTGGAAGACAGGGGAGTGCGTTTCAATATTCGTACCTAAGTAAGTTGTACCGAAACCGACAATCCCTTGCTCAAATGGGTGCCACTGCGCTCTTAACTCATCTGAGGTAAAAGTAGAGCGAATTTTACGCTTACTTTCCTTAGACATCTCAGAGTTAAACGGAGAGAAATCGCCTACGGTGTCTGCAATGATACCGGTAACTCGGCGAACTTGCATTCCTGTTCTCTGATTACACATGTGTTCAAAATCTTTCAACACATCTGTAAACTCAGGCCCTCTATGTCCTGTTATAATAATCATAACTCGGACTTTATACAAGTAACGCTTGTCTTGGTCACTCAAGGTTGCGTCATTTGCATATTCTACAGAAAGTGACAAACGTTCATCTTTCTGCGCTGTCTTTACATACTTGTGTTGAGTAAACCTCGAACCCTTGCTTGACTCTTCTTGGTTTTTCGCACTCACTTCATCTAAAACAGACAAACGAGTTTTTACCTTGGGGTCGTCCCAATTAATCTCAAAAGGTTCATTTGACTCAATGAAGTTCATTGAAATACCTTCTGGTACAATGGAGCGAAGCGTTGCACGATACCCCATTTCAAACTCCGGTGGGAGTTCATCAATAACGTAATAAGCCGTTACGTTTTGAGTTCCACTGTAGGTAAAGTTCGAGTCCATATACAAGCGCCTACTTGAAGCCAAGGCTCGCTCTGGGTTATAACGTGAGCGGTACTCATCGTAGACCGCGTCCCACATCTTAATCAAGTCCACATATTTGTCAAGGAAACCTTTACGTTTTTCTTGATTTTCTTGTGTTTTCTGATTTTCTAACGAACTCTTAGAAAGGCTCGTTACTTTGTTTTCTTTCTTCTTGAACATCAATAATGTCAACCTCTCTAAGCCTTTAATAACTCAAATTACACAACTCAGTTAAGCGTTTCATAATCGACTCAAAAGCACTTCTTTGTTGCAATTTACGAGACTCTTTATCTGTTGCGTAGCTTTCAATCAAAGCGAGGATACCGAGTTGAGACTGTTCTCCATTGTCATTCACAATGGTTTCTTCTGAGTTCAAACCCAAATCTCTCATCAATCTTCGACTAGAAACACTGTAAACCGTTGTAATTCCTCGACCAGAGACCGCTGCAGTGCGCTTATGGGTTCTATCCAAAATCACATATAAGTCAATTCCGGGACTCATTAAAGCACTCATAACACTTGTAGTTGGAGTTGTTGTGTACATCTCAGACAACAAGTACAATTTAGAAGCTTCACGTGTAATATTGCTAGAGTCTACCTTGCGTAAAGACTTGTAACGAGCATCTACATATTCTGTAGCTTGGTCTATCACAATTAACTTAGCTTGTATCTCTGGCACTTTTGCTAACCAATCAATATAAGCCGACAAAAATGAGGTCAGATACCGAGTGGGGGCTTGCTCTCTAATCAATAAAACTTTGGAGTTACCTGTGTAACTATACTGAGTGTAAGTGTTAATCGAACCAAACCCACCAAAGGAAGAGGTCTTCAAGTTGTTGATTTCATCTTCTTGTTTTGACAACTGTTCATCTGCAATCTTCAATCTACTTGAAGCAGTCAATAGAAAGGCTTGTAGCTCTTCATTTAACTCTGCTGAGAACACAACTTCTTGTAAGACATCACTCAACTGGTCATAAGCCATAGAAATCTTACGCTCTACTAACTTAGGCTCACCCTCTAACTTACCTCGAATGTATTCATCAACCAAAGTGAAACTATCCGCTAACTGAGTTAATTCGTCTGTTTGGTTGTCCATCTCACGACTAGACATAAACTCTAATAAGTCAGAAAAACTTTCCGTATTATCTAACAAGGAACTCTCTTGAATGACATAAGCTCCTACTGTTTTCATAGTTTCTAATACAATGCGAGAAGGAGTTTCAGTTATGTAAGCAATCTTGGTTAAAGAGTTGTCTCTCATAGCATTTAAAATAAATACTAAGAAGTCAAAGTCTTTATCTGTATACGACTCAATAATGAGAGTCGTTTTCATAGTAATACGTTCTATCTGTTTAATGCTAGAAACAGTTGTACAACTAGGATACCGAACGTTTTTTGTTGTTAAAATGTAGTCCATGTTTTATCAAACCACCTACCTAGACTGAGCTAACTGTAAGACTGCATAGATTTCATTATCTAACTTAGAAACCGCTGCTAACTCTTGTTTTGTGAGTTTCTTCTTGCCAAAGACCTTCCCACCATAACCAAAAGACTTCACCACAGAACCATTACTTGCTATCGGTTTAGGAGGAGTAAATGTAGGCTCTTGCGAGGATACCGCAGACTGCTCCGTTCCATACTTCACAACTGCCTTTACATTCTTCTTACTTGAATGTTCTAAGCGAATTGTGTCTAAGGAACTCTTACATAAGTTGTTTGCAATTAAATCCACATTTACTTGCTCATTTGTTTGTAGCAAGTAATCTGTATAAATCGGTTCACTAAAGAAACTGTAATAGGAGTCCACTACTTCCAGGTCTGCGGACTCAAAATAGCGACCAAAGAGTACAACCTCAGTTGTTCTAGCGTGATCCATTAAAAATGTACGTAGATTGCTAAACTCTTGTGGAGAATTTACATTTACACAGTTAATAATCAAACGCTCACACCGAAGAGCTTTACGACTTGCCATATTCAGAAAAGAACCGATAGAAGTGAAACCTTCCACCTCTTTCAAACCATGCGACTCTCTCACTGCATTTACTACTTGTTCACTCTTTTCTCCAAAAATTAAACCAATCATCTAAGGATACCCTCTACTTTCTTGTTCTAAAATAAGTCCAATTCTTCTGAACTTTCAACTTTCTTCGTTTGAGAGCCTTTTGAACTACCAAACAAATCTTCCACACTTACATCAGCACCTTTATTCACAGATTTTTGAGAGTTATCCACAGGTGTTGACAATTCTTCCATAGAGACATCTGTTTCTAACACACTTGTTAAGCCACTTGCTTGTTTTGTTGAGCTACTTTCTGTTCCAAACAAGTCCAACACTTCTGCTTGGGTTTGTTTTGCTTTCTCTTTACCTTTTTTCTTGGTTTTCTTAAGTTGAGTTTTCGCTTGTTCTGCAGACACCCTTGCTTGTGCTTGTTGTTTTCTGTACTGCTCTTCTTGCTTCAAGCGAGCTTCTGATAGAGAAGTGTTCACTTGTTTTCTACGGTTTTGGGCGTCTCCTAACCACAATAGACGAAGACTGGAACGCTCAGACTTCTGAACTGCTTGGTTCATGGCTTCGGTAACTGAAAACTCAGTTAAACCATATAAATCCTCTACCAAAGTTCCAATTTGGTCTTCATTTAAGACTTGGATACGCTTGTAACTTGCAGTCATAAGAGCAGACATCAAGGCGGTTACTTTATCCCAAAAGACCATAGGGTCTCCTGAACCACGGAGTAAGAAATACTCATAAGTCAACTGAGAACTACTAGAGTTGTCTTCCCAATGATGGTACATAGAAGATAGAACCTTTTGCATGGTTGGAGAAGACACCTCATTTAAGTGATTGTACAAGTCATCAAAACGCTCATCATAAGAGTTCGCTGCTTGCAAGTCAATCAACTCTGGCACTACATTTAAAGCAGCACATTGATTATAAAAGTTCGCCAACCCTTGACCATGTTGAAAGGCTTTCTCTTGAACCTTACCTACTTGTGTCTTACGGACACAACGAATGAAAATACCAATACTACCATCTAACATATAGCAAATATAAGGCAAAGTTTCATCAATATCGTAGATACCGAAGAAATGAGAGAATAAGGAAGTATCAGTCTTCGACTTCAGCTCTTCCCTCAGTTTAAACTCTTTCTTAACCTTTCGCTCATTAAATACAAACAAGGAAATTAAACGAAAAGGTAGTGGGAACAACAATACCCACAAGAGAAGACTCACAAACCAATTCTTTACAATTACAGAAAGGACAATACACAATACAATGTAAAATCCAAAGAATAAAGCACTCTTACCTAACCTTAAAATTCCACCGCTAGCAACACCATAGGCTCCCTCTGCCTCAGCAAAGTTTACTAAGTTTGTTACTGTTAATTTACCTAATTGAGGCTTCACCAACCAGTAGCCCTCTGAATAGTTTCGCTTTGACTCAGCCACTATCTCAACCCTCCATGTTCAATCTTCCAATAGGTTACTTTACCTTCACTTACTGCTAACTCTACCGAAACCAAAGACTCTACGCGCGTTCCAATTTTGTTGGTTGCAGACACATCAAACAAAGCAAACCATTTGTCTGAACCCCCAGCACTATATACTCTCGATAGTGTTTTCAAATTTACAAGTCTATCTACACTTGGTGCGTAGTCTTTCGACCAAGAAAGTAAAGAGTCTCCGACTTCTGGGGATACCCAAGGGAGAGCTTTGTAAGCTCTTTCTGCACTTGCACTATCCTCAACCGAAGCTAAGTAAGTCATATAAGTCTTAGCTAGAGAATAGTCAAAATTGTTATCTTTTGCTTTCCACTGACTTGTTGTTAAACTCAAGTGTTCTTTTGCAAAAGTTTCATCTGCGTAATTTGAAACAACTTCTTTTGCTGATTTTGCAACTTCTGTATCTCTCTGTAATTTAGCACCCTCATTATGAGACTGAATAATATTATTTGCAATAAAACCAAAGAACCCTAAAGTTACCAATACTGCAAGACCTATTAGTACATTTCTCTTTGCTTTACTGGATAGTCTGTAATCAAATAGGTGTAAGAACCATAAGACAACTTTCGATTTAATCTTCTTCACTTGAACCACCTACTTTTACAAAATTACCTAACGTGTAATCAACAACAGAACCCGTGGAATCGTAAACCACTGTTGCTTGTCGATACCCTTCTACACCCCTTTTATAAACAGAGACTCTTTGTACCAGTTGGTTTGCTACAGAGTCGTAACTATACTGAATGGTTACTTTCTCTATAACCCCTAGTAAATTAGGGTAATGCTTTACCAAGTCCGTCATATTGGTGTAAGAACCTTTGTTTTCCAAAGTACCAAACTTCAAACTGCTTGTGTTTTGACCTTGAAAACCTTTACGACCAGTGTAAGTTGCGACCCAATTTATAATGTAATTCTCAAAAGGTTTCACTTGATTTTCTAACTCAATCTGCTCAGACCAAGCATTTTCATACTGAAGTTGACCTCTTGTCTTTTCCTCAGAAACTAAAGGAGCTAATCGACTCAAATCAAAAGTTTGACCATCTCCCGAATTTTGAAGAAAAAAGGAGGATACCACTAGGCTAACTATAGTAGTTCCAACTAAAACACTAGCTCTCTTCCACTTCCCCATAAGGAATAACCTCCGAGTCTTTCGTAGAACTGTAACCGTCTGGCATAATTTTGAATTTCAAGTTATTCTCACAACGAACAAGCAAAACTCCTAAAGCCGTAACTAAGGAGACCGTTCCTCCATAAATCACACCTTTGTGTTTAATTCCCACTTTGCTACCTACTGCGAGCTTTGAAATCCAACCTTTACGAGAATCTTTAAACATGTTCCGTTTCCTATCACTTAAATTTACTTAATGGTTTTATTTTACATTATTTCTGAGAAAAACGCAAGAAAGCATTTGCTAAAAACAAGAAAACCAAGTAAACATTCTTATTTACTTGGCAATTTCTTATAAGGCTCTCATTTGCTCTCTATTCGATTTTAGCTTTCAAACAGAGAAACTTACCTCTTAATGTTTAAAATCGAAACTGGGGCAATCTGAGACTCCTGAGAGGTATTTCTAACCGAATGTGTCCGGTTTACCTCCGTAGAGATATAAAATGTGGAACGTGTTGGTGGTTTTCTCATACGACAAAACTAAGTACATATCATCATTTTTACCACCTGTGAGTATAAACAAATTATTTACAACATCAGAATCTTTGGTAGACCAAACTTCAAAGCTATCAGACTTTAACTTGTAACCTTGTTTTTCGACTGCGTAGCGAAGAGAGATACCACTAGAGTCAGCTTTCAAGCGACTATCGTCTTTTCCTCCACGAAAGGTTTCAAGCAACTTCTCAATCGACTCTTGCTGTTCCTTTACTTTAGCATTATCTGTTACTTTAGAACCTTCTGACAAATAACCCCTTGCTCTTGCTAAGTTAAGTTCCAAGTCACTTTGAACTTTATCTTCAACCAACTTCGTTTCTTCTTGTTTTACATTCACCTCAGTAGGAGAGGTTTTTTCATGGCGAACTTCTTGCTCACCTTTGAAGTAGAGGATACCGAGAGCTATTAGGGTTCCTAACCCTACTCCACATACAACTGTTAAAATCCATTTCAATACTTTCAAATCACTACTACTTTCTACCGATTACTTTAAAATTGGGGTTTTTGTTTCATCATAAGCAAACTCCATACCTAGACCTTGCCACTGCTCTTTACGGTAAATACGGTAATACCAAACATACTGCTCACCACGGTAATCCCAACCTGCTAAAGAAGTGTTTTGCTCGATTGTAAGCAATGTACCATCTTTAAATACAGTACAAACAATACCTGTGTGTCCCCAAGTTGGATGCTCCATATCTGAGAATATAGCACCACGTCTAGGTGTATTAGTTGTCCGATTGCCGAAAATATTCGCCCAAGCCCCCGCTTGCAAAGCACCATGACCTTGAACACTTTCTTGAGGTCTACCCCAAATATGATTTCCTAAAGAAATAGTCAAAGCTACGCACTGACCGTTAATACTTGGGTCTGCTGGATATTGAAACCAACCTGTACCTGGTAAACCAAAATCCATACCGTAATTTTTAGGGTTAATAATGTAAGGCTTTAACCCCTCAGGTAAATCCTCTGGGCGCCAACCCCAAGAACTAAAGGCATCAGCCGGAGGGTTGTCTTGACCATCCTCTGAAGAAAGACCACTAGCATCAGATTTAGTTGAAGCCTTGGTTTTATGTTGCCTTGGTTTACATTTAATCTTCCTAATAGCTTTTGTTACTAAGTTATCACTACTAGAACCACGAGACTTAGTAACATCAAAGATACCGCGAGTAAGGAACTTGGAATATAAATCATAACCTTTGTCGTTCATGTGAACGGAGTCTGAAGTTAATTCCTCCCATTTAGAGTTTTCTTGAACGTACTGATTCCAATCTAGGTAAGCCATATTTGACTTGCTACTTACATAAGATTTAATAGTCTCTGCAATCTTATCATGGTCTACCTTGTTATAAGAACCTTGACCTCCTTGTGAAGCAGTTGTTACCCAAATAACTGTCTTAGCACTTTTCGCTTCACCTACAAGTTTATCCATCAACTCATTTGTTGGAGGTTGGTTTGTACCTAGCGCTACAACAAGTACATCTTTAATTTTCTTCTCAGACTCCAATTTCTTGGCAGTCTCAATACCACTGAGTGTACTATCTGAACTCTCAAAGGCTCTTGAAACTTTACTATCAAAGGTCGATTTAGGGAAATACCCTTTTAATTTAGGTTCAACCCCTACTCCTAAAGAGTCTCCAATGAAAGTAAAACCTTCATAATCCTTTGCCCAATCAGTTACTTCTGTAGATAAATCCACAGAACCCACATTCTGAAAGTTTGTGTTAGTTGAATTAGACCCTTGTGAAGTATTAACCTCAGTAGGCGCACAATCAACCGTAGCCATAATTGCAACATAAGTAACCGCAGCAGAAGCTCCAATAGTCGCAACCATAAATGTCCAACCAAATGAAACTAAAACAATAGAAGTTAATCTAGCCAACCAAGTTAGAAAGCGATTAAAAACCAAGGACGAACGAAGAGTCAACAACTTTAAGCGCTCTTTTACTTCATTGGATGCCGTTTCCACTAAAACACTTTCAACTTTTTTCTTATCCTCATCTGTTAGGTCTTTTTTACTTACCTCTTCTTGTAACTCAACTCGACTCTTTTTCAATTCTTCTAAGTTTTGCTTTCGTCTTCTTATAGAGTTTTTAGCAAAATGACGATAGAATCGACCAATTAAAGGATACAGAAGAGTTACTACTAAAACTATAATTGGCAATATTAAGAACCTTAACATGGGTTCAAAAAACATACTGTAACCTCACATTCTTCAAGTCTAAATCCAATTCTAACTAAAAGCACAAAGCCATTATTCCAGACTTTGCACTTACAAGAATATCATAAATACCCTCGACAGACAACTATTTGCTACGCATCATTGTCTGATTTACTATCTTTCTTCATTTCCTTGTCCAAGGCATCAAACTTACTTTGAGTGTCTACTTGACCAGACGACCGTGTGGTTGGTTTATCAAATAAACCTTCAAGTTCTTTAGCTACCTCAGTATCAGCTTGTTTAGAAGCCGAAGACTGTGTACGTTTAGAACTTCTGTTTCGCCCAAACATTCGCTTAAACCTAGAACCTGCACCACCCAAATTTCTCCTAGTAAAGTCCGATGCAGAACTTGTCGCATTACCTACAGCATCACGAACTCGACTATTTGAAGCACTAGATACCGAAGAATCTACCCCACTAGCAATATTCTTCACTTTCTCTAAGTTGCCAACAACTAAACTTGCAGCCATCTGTACACCGGCTTTCACTGGGATAGAAACAATACGAGCATTTCTATAAAGACCTTTAAACAAATTCGCTACTGCGACCCAATACAAAGCACAAGCAACTAAAGTAACTGCAATTAAAACCCCCATAGTGGAACGTGGAGAATTAAAGGACTGACTCTCACCTAAACTGCCAGTTACAAGTTGGTTTCCACCATCACCCATAAGAATAGAAACAGTGAAGGCTAACATAATGTTTACACCTAATACTAGTAAGAAAGGTAACATGCACTCAGTTGCAAAAGACTTAACTAATGTTTTATCTTGACGAATAAAGGATGCAAATACCGAGAGCATCATAGCAATAGGCAAGCAACACAGAATTAAAATCAAGAGAGTAGGAACCAAGTACACTACTACAAAGGAGTTGAACCACATCATGAAGAGTGTTACAAACCCATCTTTCTCAGCTACAATCTCATAAATGTCTGACTTCAAGGTTTGGTTATATACCAAGCTCTCTCCTGTCGCATTTTGCAAAATCATACGAAGGAAAGCGTCCCAACCGAAAGCTTTCAATTCAAATCCTTGAGGTTCAAAGACCACTTGACGTTGGTTGAACCCAGTTTGAGAAAAGATACGGTTGAAATCAAATGTCGCAATCATAGCACTTGCAGTATTTAGCACCACATCATCAAGAGTGTAATAGTTCATAACATTTAACCAATCATTACGAACTTCTTTCGCTACCTCTTGAAGTTTCTTCTCAACCTGTGTTAAATCAGACTCTTTCAAACCATAGTATAGCATTTCACTCTCTGAAAATACCATCGGACGAATAGTGTAAGCAGCCGGGTTCATTGGCTCAGATACCACTTGCTTTTGACCAGCGTATTCAATTGTTTCAGGTTTTGCAATATCAAGCTCATATAAGTAATCAACCCAAGCAGTGTAAGTTCTATAGGCATTATCTGATGAGTAGTTGAACCAAGTCTTATAGTAAGCTTCAGACTCTTTATCCGTAATCGCATCAAGCTCAGTACGTTTTGTTCCATAACCTGCGTATGGTTTTGTACCGTAAGTATCACTCCACTGCAACAAGGTTTTGTTGGCTTCACGCAAGTAAGGAATAGTTACAGTAAATAGAGAACCAAAGTCTAGGAAGTCTTTCATAGCTCCATAACCGGGTTTACCTGCTTCCATTTGGTAGTTGTAGAAGAATGAGTCATTTTTCTCTAACATCATCTTCTTAAACTCACCACTTGAACCTGCTTTGGTGCTTAAACCGTTATCGTAAAGCCCCCAAGATAAGTAATAGAAGGGAGACTCTGTATAAAGAGCAAAAGCAGACAACGATACCGCATCCTCTTGAGGAATTGCCGTTCCAGTTGTAGACTTGTTGGCTTTCGCCATTTGGTCTTGCAATGTCTCTTTATGGTTATTGAAGTTTCGCTTAGACAGAATGAAGTAATCTTCATTCAAACCCACTTCATCTCCTACTTTCACTCGGCTCAAATCTTGTGTTGAAGTCTTTGCAATCGTATTTGACGAAATCGGAGCGAAAATCCGTTTCATGGTTTTTGTATCAACTGAACCTGTTGAAGACGTTCCTTTACGGTCATTGATAAACCCAAGTTTAGAACGTTGTAACAAAGTTTGATGGTTTGGTTTATCTGAACTCTCCAAACTCAAATACTCTTGCATAGAAGAGCGAATATCAGATGGAGTTACAGAGTTTGAAACATTTAAGGTCTTATCTGTTTGAGGGAACATAGTTGCAAGACCCTCAGACCATGAACCAATGTTAAATACAATCGCACCGTTTGTTGAAATATTGTCTCCCATAATATTTCCGTAATACATACGAGAATAATCAGCAATATCGGGATACCCTCGGTACAGATAATTTGTATCTAACCCTGTGTAATCTTCATTAGACAAACCGTTAGAAAGCAAAGCAGAAGTCAAAGGAGAGTCAATCAAGTTCTTACCACTTGCATCATTGTCTGTTCGCTTTTCTCCGTTGTCTTTTTTCTTCTCTTTATCTTTCTTGTCTTTATCTTTGTCCTTACTCTCCTCCGCATGAACAATGCTCGGACTAAGGACACTTAAACTTGATAGAAAGCTAGGAGCGAGGAGTACCCCAAGAGATACCCCCACCAAAGTCCACTGCTTCATCTTTTTAATTGTAATCATAAAGCTCAGAACCTCCTACTCACCTTGCTTTTTCTCTTTATTTGATTCATCAACACTACTTGAAGTAACTTGTTTCAAGTCACGTTTAACTTGCTGAATATAACCATCTTTCTTAGGAGCCATCCAACGAACTTTAACCGATGCACCAAGGGTTTGTTGCCACTCGTAAACATCTGTTTCTCCTTCGTTTTCAGAACCACCCCAACCACCTTGTAGTTTCACTAGTAAGGCAGTATAGTTATCATAGTTTCCAGTTTCAGCAGCTTTTTGAAGTTGTGCTACCGAATCTGAGTAGTTTTGGTGTGTAGCCATAACCCAAAACATAAACTTATCTTTGAAGAAATAAGAATTTATCTGATTAGTCAAATGAGTTGAAGCATCAATCATCTTAGGTGGGCTATACAAAAGATACCCAAAGGCTAAGATAGAGAGAACTGCCGGTACCACTCGAATTTGACCTACGAATAAGAATACTAACATCAAGAAAGAAGCTACAATCAGAATAGTGACACCCCAAGAAGAAAATTTAGAATACAAGTAATCTGTAAACTTAATCTCATTCATCTTAGGAATAGTTGCAAAACCAGTTAACTCCAAGTAACGAGTTGTACCTGAGTAACTAGAAGCTGTGTTTGCACCAACCATATCTTGCAATGAACTCAACATTGTTTGGTTCATAAAGGTTTTAGACCAACGTTGTTTGTACTCACGCCCTTTAGTTGGGTTCAACATGAAGTAAGCCATATTTTTCAATACATGATCTAAATCTTCCTCATCACCCTCAGAAGCTGCCTTCAATGCATCTTCATCAATAACAGAAGAGTTATCTAAGTTAATAACATAAGGAATGTCTTTATTGAGAGGATTAGCACGAACAAGTACAGTTGAAGCGTATAAGTTGATAGCGTATTTTTTGTCAGCAGTATCTTTCGGAGCTTCACCTGCTGTATCAACTAAAGCCCCTTTTGAACCTTGTCCCACCCAATACCCACTACTGTCTAAGCGAGAAGACTGTAATGGAATATCTTGAGCTTTACCTACTAATAAGGTACCGTTGTCACCTAACTTCTTGAACTTATCGTTACCACTTGCAAACCCCTTATCATCAAAACTAATAATCTCATCAATTACTGGTTTTGTAAGTGACATATTTGATTTAAATTTATAAGAGTCATCTGAGAAAGGTTTCGCGTTCATAGAAACCCATGCATCTGCACCAGGTACATTTTTAGTTAAGTCAAACATCGTTCGTGAATCGCCAAATACAGGGAAAAACCCAGTTAAATAACCTTGAGGTAATGCGTAATCAGTAGAACCTGAACGAATTTCAGAGTAGGAAGACCCAAAATTGTAACCCTCAACATTTGAACCGCTATGGAAAATAGACCCATCTTTAGTCAAAGTTGTTGACTCATTACCGTTACGAACTAACCACTGAGTATTCAATGCACCTTGTAATACCGCACCTAAATCATTAAAGTTATAAAAGTCAACTGACCAACCCCAACCAGATGTATCTGCCGATTCTTTACCTGCTACTACGGAATCGTTAGCAATAGCAGAATAAAAACGAAGTTTGCGATCAACAGAACCACCTAAAGTTGCATTTGATCCGTCTACTGAAAGATACCCTTTACCTTTTAAAAGAGCTAAGTTATTAAGGTTGTTAATCGAAATCTGACGACCCACACCAGTATTCGTGTTGTTATAAATCTCAGACATCTTCTCGTCTACACTAGAACTTTTAATATCAACCTTTTTATCTTTCTCTTTATCCAAGTCTTTGTTTTTGTTGGCCTCTTTATCACTAGAAGAGTTAGTAGAGCTAGTTATGGAAGTGCTTGTTTTCTTAGCATACATCATAGGGTTTTGCGAAGCTGGAATCACAACATAAGCACCTCTTTGGTCTGAACCTGTTTCTGAAATTAAGTTACCAAAACCATCTGTATACATACCCGCTGAGTAGATAGAGCTATCATAAAATGGTTTTAGCGAACCTTGGTTCTTTGTTTTCATAGCAGCCGGTAAAGCACCACGCTCCTCATAGTCAAACCCGTTTAAGTAAGCATTCAATTTCTCAGCTAAATGTCTATCATTTGACTTTAACAAGTCTACAATCTTACTATCTGACCCATCTAAAGTCAAGACATTAGAACCCCAACTCTTAGAGGCATCAACTGAAGCAAAGTTTGTATAGAACGTAGCTTGGGATACCGTAGGGGTGCCACTAGGGTCAGGGTTCCACTCATAGACAATTTCTTGTCGTTTTAAGTCAGACTCTTTAGCTTTACTTTCCCTAACTAACCCTAATAAAGTACCTTTATCTACATTATACTCATAACGATTTTTAAGAGAAACTTCATCATCTGTGGTTAATAACGACTTAGACCATAACCCTACAGAACCAAATAACACCTCAAAGTAAGTAGCTTTTGTTTGTAATGACTTCCAAGTTTGACCATTATCATCTGACTTAGCTAAGTACAAAGGTTCAGATGTTTTAGCTCCTAAATTAGCAACAAGCTTCGCTAACTCCCCTGCTGGATCATCAGCTAAACCAGCGTGAGTCTTTAAAATAGTTTGAATGTCAGATTGCGCATCACCTACTGTATTTCCATTTATAGAGACACGTGTTGTAAACGGAGAATACCAGTTAGAGATAAAGAACCCGACTGTTTTAACCTCTGCCGGAGAGAGTCCTTTTGCACCACCGGATAAAGAACCATCAGCTTCACCCGCTGCAATCTTTAATTGGTCAATAGAGCGCTCTAAGGCAGAACTTTTCTGACCTTGTTTATTCTCAGCATAAGCAGTAGTATAGTCAACTTTTAAACCTAAAACTGAACTCCCAACTTGTAAAGCAACTGAACCTAAAAGTAAGGATACCGAAGCTAAAGTGACAGTCTTACCTACAAAACTTCTAACTTTCTTTCTTCTATCCTCAACTGCTACTTGCTCCAAGGTCATCGGAACAAACTGACTCGTTGATTTTCTTTTATCTACCGATTTTCCTCCAAAGAATAAAATCGAATTCTCACGCAACGAGTCTACAAAACGTGAGAACTTGTTTGTTTCCTTTAATTTAACTTGCTTATCTTTAATCTTCTTCTGTCCGAACATGAATTTAAAGATTCCTTTCTTGAAAAAAGAAACCTCAGTACCCAACGATACCGAGGCTCCCTAGTTGCTTGCAATGAAACTCACCAATCAACGATAAGCTCCAAGAAAACAACTTATCGGTTAAATAGATTGGCAAAAAATATCGCAAGAGCCGTGGCATTACCAATCATAATGTAGGCTAAACAAGCACCTGTTACCACTAATTTTGGAATAGAGCGAGACAAGTACGTTATCATGTAATTTGAGTGCGCACCTTTTGAAATACCATCTTTATAAGAGAACCAAGCTTCTGGTGAAATCAATACAGGGCGCTTGTCTCCCTTTTTCATAAAGTGATACATCAAACTTGGAGTCATCATTGCGAAAACATCCATCGCCATAGAGATACCAACTGTTGCACAAATCAAAATTGTAAGAATACCCAACAAAGTACCTAATGGACTTGTAAAGAATTTCAAAATGTTTTGTGCTTCATTTAAGTCAGCCGTTACATCAGAGTTAACTGCTTGTAGAACACTTGAAATATTCGTATCTTGGTCTTCTACAAATTTATAGAGCCTTGCTCTATCTCTTGCAGATAAACCCCCTGAACGGTCATCTTTCAAGTTACTCAAAGCTATATCCATGATTTTCTGACGAGTATTCATAGGATATTCCAAAAAGTTCTTACGATCAATCGAAACTCGCTTTTTACTACTGTTGTAGTAAACAAACTTCCAACCATCAGATACTTGATCTGAACGTACAACTAACTGTACTCTAATCTCATTATTGATGTTGTCAACAACAGACGATACCCCCGCTTCACTGTCTACAATGACAAAAGGCATACTATTCTCGCTCACAGTAGTTGCATCAAACTTCGCTCTAGCTTGTACGACATCTACCAAAAGATTGGAGTTGGGAGAAGAAAAACCCCACAACCCCAAACTTACTACTAAGGATAACAAGGCTACTTGTAAAACTCTGACGAATTTTAACTGTGCCATTTATAACCTCTTTTCTGATGAATCGACCAATTACAATCCAACAAGGGATGCAAAAAGTGTTGAAATCGGGCCGACCAAGACCAACATAGAGTTGGTTGCGAAGAAAATCAAGATTAACGCATAAGCAAGCATCATTACCCAAGTCTTACCAATGTAAATAAGAAGTGGGTTTCCACCCTTATCTAAAGCTTGGTCGTTGGCAGTAACCGCTTGCTTCGGAATAATGCTTGCAATATAACCACGTGCACCTTTAGCACTCTCAGCATCTTTTACAAAATACTGGAATGAAGGAGTCATGAAGTAGAATACTGCAATCGCCAAATGGATAAAGAATGAGAATGAAGCTAAAATCAAGAATACCGCAATCGCACTGTTAAAGAATGGATAGAACGGAGCCAAGAAGTTTGAAGCAGCATCCCAGTCAGCAGCTACATCAGCAGTTGCGACAGAAATGAGATACCCTGCCGTAGACTTACGAACTTCTCTCATGTCTTTCCAAAATTTGTTAACAGTACCTTTTGTGACTGCGTTATTTGTAGCTTCACCTGACTCAATCGCTGTCGCATCTCTGTCAGCAGTCTTTTTAACTGCTCTATTGATGTCTTGAATGACCTTGTTTTTGTCACCCTCAGTCAATTTGTCAAAGTTACTTGTAACTTCACCTTTTTGGTTATAAATCTTAGAACCAGTGAGACCATCACCTGTAGTTGTACGATAAGTGTTTCCTGAAACCTCATCGTAAACCTTCTCTTGAAGTCGACTCATAGACTCTGAACTAGCATTTGCATCAGAACCACCCAAAGCGTGCACTTCTGCAATATCGGTAAAGTTTGTGACACCACTCACTTCAGACATATAACCTGCGCCTACTAAACTAGCAGACATTAAAACTGTTGCAAGAATTCCTCTTGCTGTTTTAGAAATGTTCATAGATAAACCTCAAATCTGGTTAAAGTTGTTGGAGCAACTTTACCTTTTATTTTTTATTAGTTTATCCTACTACAATACGAAACAACTTTCGTTCTGCTCTCTTATTGCTACTTCCAATAACAATAAGACAACGGTTTGAGGTGTACGAAAGTACCCTCAACTAAAATAGTGTAAGACAGAAATCCCTCCTAAATCCAACAAGACCAAAGCTAACATACCATATTGTATGATAGACAAAGCTTTTCGTATCGCCATTTCCCACTCTGAGCCTGTCTTAAAGGCTGAGATACCGGGAACCAAGCGAATGGTTGTGAACATAGGAATGTTCGGAAAGAATATTTTGATGAAAACACCAAGAGCGAAACGTATTCCCTCCGTAGTCAACATATCTAACACTAAATGGGATATTACTCCAAGTCCAAATCCTGTGACTATTAGTAGCCATAACAGAGGGTCAAAGCGTCCGGTAAATCCTAAGAAAGTTGGGCTGAACATCAACCACAAAATCATGAGAAGTGTGAACTCACTATGTGTTTGCCACGAGCGATGGATACACCTCATGAACTTCAAAGTCTTATACAGAACAGAACTTTTCTTCTGTTTGCTACTTAATCTCTCATCTAACTTCTTGTAAGGTGTGTTTGCAATATGCAAGACCTTATTTTGTAACCAAGAAGCCGGGTCTTTTAATGGACTCGAATCCCAATGGTGGTCGTTATCCGACCACATACCACCATAAATCCCCGCTGTGTAAATGACCAAGAACTGTAACGCTGGGGAAATCAAGTCACTTTGTATTAAGTAACCTGAGTCCTTTAAAGTTATGAACCCAGCCATTGCACACACCGTACCACCTAATCTGTGAGTTTTGCCTTCCATCAGCTATTTACCCACCAATTCTTTAAAGTCTTTGGTACAAACCAAACGAACTTGTACTCCTACCTGTTTCTTAAGTGTTAAAACTGCTGAACCTACCTTTACCTTATTCCAAGACCTTGTGGCACTTGGGTTAAAGGAAATTAAGTTAATGTAGGATACCGCTGAACCATTTGCAACTTCTTGATAAGTCAACTCTTGGAACTTTTGTAGCACCGATTGTACAACTGTGAGTGATAATTCCAAGGACTCACTCACTTGTTTTAACAAATAAGTCTGAGGTAGCACTTTCCGAGCTTGGTCTTTTGAAACAGTTACTTTCATAAATAACCCTTCGAACACATCAAAGGAATACCCTTTCGTAATAGCTTCAAAGCAAACTTCTCTATAGTATGAAACAATATTATCTACGGTTTCGTACTTCAAATGAACTAATTTACTTACTTCTTTTATAACCTCTACATAAGGCAACCGAGCCTTTGTACTCATGCGAACTGAACCTCATCTTACTAAACTGCGAATTTGAAGTTTAGAAAACTGTCAAATTTCTAAATCCAATTAAGAACTGTGTTGGTATTTCTTGTTGTTGGAATTGAAGTCGAGATTGAACCGTGGGGTTCGATAAGACCTCCAACATTAAAGGTAATTCTTGGTCTGACACCTCAATGCAACAATGTGTTACTCGACCTTTCAAAGTCTTTTCAGCTAACTCCAATAAATCAGCTTCCAAGCGCCTTTTCATTAAGTGAGCGTGGTGTCCACCAAACCTTGAATCTCCACTGTTCTTTAAATTGTTAAATATTTTTAAGTCTAAGAAAGCCATAAACTCACCTTCTTATCCATGCCCTGAAATAAAGTTAAACCCTTGTAAAAGCAAGTTCCAAGCACCTTTAATTAAGGCAATAATTAGAGATACCGCTTGACCTTGGAACTCAGTCGCAAAGGATGTTCCAAAGATTACAAAGGCAACACCTAAAGCAACCAAAGTCTTCATGTGAAGTGACACATAATGACTCAACAAGTTACCGGTTGAAACCATAGGTTTGTTCTGCATTCCTTGGTTCATTCCACCCATACCCATGCCACGGTTCATGCCCATCGGAGAACCCATGCCACCCATAGGGGAACTCATTGGAGCGCCCATACCCATACCACCACGGTTCATGCCACCTGCACCTTGCATTTGTTGAGAACCTGTACTCAACCCTGCACTCTCAATGATTTGACGAGCGTCATAAGACAAAGTGAAGAAAGAACCAATGAAACCTTTCAAGCTAAAACCTTGATCTTGGCTTGGTTGTTTGTTCATGAAATATTCACGTGGACCAGACCATACCAAACACAAAACATCAACAGACGTTTGAAAGAAATATCCAAAAGTTGCAAGACCCCATAAAATATTGGCTAGGAACATCAACCCATAACCTACTGGAGCTAAAGCATCCATCGCCATATCCCAACTAGAATCTCTACTTGTATTGACCGCTTTGTTAATCTGGTCTAATGCACGGTCTTTTGAAGGCTCTGGAATGGCGTCTCTTACATTCTGCAAAATGTTGTTAGCTTGCTCACGTGTAATTGTATTTGTCGTGTCAACTGCATCGGATACCGCTGATGAAGAGTCGGGCACCCCACCTAACGAATCTGTATTTGCAAAAGCAGTTGTAGGTAGGAGGGCTAACGTATTTAGAAAGACAATACTTTCTAAAGCAAACTTTCTCCCTCTAAAGTCTCGGTTTAGGACTAAATCTGAAATTTTACCCAAAACTCGCACCAACTTTCTCTTTATTTTGTTTATTTTATCAAAAATCTTTTTACTTGACAAGCATTTCAGCACAAAAATAAGAGATGTTTGCCAACACCTCTTGCCATTTTTCTATAAAGCCAAGTTACGCTTTATTTCTGCTACTTTATTAGGTGCAAACCCTGAGAAAGCACTCTCTACATCATCCAAACCATTTGGGAAAGTTACTGGAAGAGAGCTAAATTTAGCACCTTTCACAATGCGGACATGTTCTTCATTCTCTGGGTCATAAGGAATTTCCTTATATGGGATACCCTCTGAGTCGAGCTTACGCTTCAACATCTTACATCCGGGACAAACTCCATCTTCTGGGCGCTTTGTAAATACAACTACTTCTTTTGACATTTGTTTTCTCGCTTTCTGTTTATAAATTTAAACTGTTTACCTAAATTAACTAAAACCTAACTGTCTCAAGTGATTAGACAAAATCCAGTACAGTTCAAACAAATCTTCAACTAACGGTAAGTCTGCTCTGAAGACCTCTAAAGCTCCTGAATATCTAGCTGAAACATAATCAAAGTTTTGAATAGCTGATAATCGACCCATTGTTACAGAATCTTTATTTAAACGATCTATAAAATCCCAAAGGTCAGGTACATAATCACTGAACAAATAAATAGACTTTAAAACATTATGTGAACCTTTAGAGGTCTTAAATTTATCTGGGTAGTAAACTGAGTTAAGTTTCTTAACTTGAACTTCCAATAACCAATACAAATTAAGTCTAAGTAACAGAGGATTTCTTGTAACTTCATAGCAAACACCTAAATCTTTAACCAAATAGTCAGTCAATTCAAGAGGTGGAAACTCTGGTAAATCTCTCATAAAGTAATCTTTCATAGAATAACCTCACGTACAATTGGACTATTTTTTAAAAAGATAGCTTTAGTTTCCGGTCTAGTTTCAGACATAGGATATACACTAATTAGTATGTGTTTCTTCTCTAATCTATCTACTAACGTGTAGAAATCCTCAATAAATGGGTCACCTAGTTCTTTAGGGTATAAGACATAAAACTCCCTGAACCCTGCACGACTAGGAACCACCTCATACGTCTCAGCAAAATCTTTGGTGACTCTGCGTTTTAAAACTTTCTCTAACATAAGTTTTACCTCAATTCTTTTTATTACAAACTATCAAACATATCAGCCATTTGGTCTGTAGACATAGGCTTTAAGTCCAACTGTGCTTTTGCAACCGTGTTTTCATGGTGTGCTGCTTTGTCTTCCTTGTGCTTTTGATCCATTTGTTTGCTTTCCAAAACTCTTTCATTACCTTTAATCTCATTAACGTCAGCACCTACCGAAGAAGTTGACGAAACAGACTGAATAGGAGCAAGCAAGCCACGATACCCCAAGAGAAGTAACTGAGTTTCAATATCTCCTCTACCTAAGTTATTCAAGAACTCCAAGAGAGCTAGGATTTCTTCATTGTTGAACTTGTCAAATAAATCCTTATAAAGCTTCAACTCAGACTTAGTAATCCCTAATACATGAAGACCTAAAGAAATATAAAGACCTCTTTTAACAAACTCTCTCAGACCCTCAACAAAGTTCTTCAACCCCACTTCCAACATAGCAGTGTGTACAGTTTTGGTATAGAGAACTGTGTTCTTTGTTCTTAGGTAGTCTAAGAAATCAAAGTACAAACCTCTGTGCTTATTTACATCAAGAACTGCAACCACATCATCATAGCGAACCGAACCATAGGAACGGTACACATTCTCTAGTTGTTTTAAGGACTGACGGAAAACACAGTTTGAACGCACTGCAATCAATTCTAAAGCCGGTTTCTCAAAGGCGAAGCCTTCTTCTGTGGATACCCAAGTCATGAGACTCACATTGTCTGCTACACTTGGTAGCTCAATCTCAATCTTTAAGTCCATACGAGTTTTCAAAGGTTCTAACATCTTCTGTGGGTCGGTTGTACAGAAGAAAAAGATAGACTTAGGAGGAGCGTCCTCAGTAAACTTCAACATACTTTCTTGACCTGCTTTAGAAATCAAGTGACACTCGTCAAAGATGAAAATGGAATACCCTGCAAAGAGTTTAGGCATAGAAGCAGACTCTACGAATTGTCGCACTGCGTCTACGTTCCCTGTTTTAGAGGAGTCTAATTCTTTTACCGAAAAGAGCTTTGTAGCATCTGCAGTCTCAATGTATTCATTCAAATCTTGACACATTTTACATCGGTTGCAAGGTAACAAATACTCTCTGTTCTTCCACTTACGGATTTGCTTATTCTCACAAAGGACTAATTTAGTTGACATACGAGCCATTGTAGTCTTACCACAACCGCTTGCTCCTGAAATCATCACACAAGCTGGATAGTCTTCTCCGTCTTTGGAAGAAAAGCGATTCAAAAGTTTTTGAACTGCTAATTCATTCCCAATATAACGGTCTACATCTTTTGACCTATATTTTGTTGCAAAATTTTCTGCCATTTTACAAATCTTCTTTCCAACGTTCTATTTCTGCTTGTACTTGAACTTTAATGTCTTCTAAAGCTTTCCAATATCGCAAACGTCTCAACTCAAACAAAATCCACTCATCTGTTTCTTTGTCATAAGTTTGAACTAGAAGGTCTAAATGACCATTTGCCATATATTTACCCATTTCATTCAAGGCAAAGTTTTCTTTATAATAGTTCTCATACGGAAACTCAGTCAACACTTCAGAAGTTTTCGCAGCTACAAAGCGAATGAGAGGATACCGTTCTTTGTTCTCTCGTTTGATTTTCTCTTTCAGAACCTTACCAAGTTTAGGGAAAATAGCACGTAAATCCCAAGATAAAAATTTGCAAGCAAAAGGTTCAGAGACCCCACCTGTGTCTTCCAGATAGGTCACAATAACATTATCCAAAGAGTCTGTAAATACCTGCCCGTCTTTAAGATAAAGTTTATAATCAGCTTTATCATAAGGCAATCGAGGTAGTTTTACAGAACCACTTTCTACCATCTCTTTTGTTACTGTAAAAGGTTGAATTTTGTAGTGTTCATCAATATAAAACAAAGTTGTTTGCTTACCTACTGGGTAAGGGTGATATTTCACTAAATTCATTTGAAAGTCCTCATTTCTAGTTTTCTTTATTATATCACAAATTAAGGTAAATAGCAAGATTTTGTAGCAACTAAGGCAAACTAAACAAAAAGAAAAGAAAATAGTAGGTAAACCCTACTATCTCCCCGCAGTTTAGACGATTAGGCACTCTGATAGGAGTGCCAATTTATAGTACCACAAATTATTCATTTATGCAATCCAAAATTCTTAATTTATTCCAATTTGTTTTTGTGGTGTAGACACTGAACCTGTCAATGCTTGTTGGTACGCTTTTTGTGGAGCTTTTAAATTACCGTTGTGTCTCCACAAAGTTTCTTGAAACTCTTGTTCATTGTTGGCACGTGAACCAACGCAGTTCGTTACCAAGCGAACTCGACCTGATTGTTTGTACATCAAAATTGCAACATCTACTGGAACACTAGCACCTAATTCAAAGCGATTTGCATAGTGATTTGGTACGGACACCTTAGAAATATACCCATTTGATTGGAAGTACATATCAGTGTAATACCCACGCTCAATCTTATCAAACAAAGGCAAGTGAGTTGAGTCTTTGCGCTCATAATACTCACCACGGTTGAATAGGCGGAAACCTACGAGAGTGTGGCTCAAATGATACATTGTAAAATACATAACAGAGAAACCACCTAAGAACACTAACAAGTTCAATGCAGAAATTAAAAATCGAATGGTATAAGTTGAGTTCATCAACTGTTGTTCATAAAGCTTTAACCCCATATCAGCAAGAAACCATGTGGATACCCCTAAAGTAACCCAAAGGGCAATGTTTCGACAGAGCGAACGAACTTGTTTTCCTTTCGTTTCTACCCGTTCTCTAAAGAGGTTTGCTAAGTTGCTTTCAACTTCAAGGCGGTTGCTACGCTCTTGATCCTCAGTCATATATACTACATTGTTCATTGTAAGTTCTCCTTTTCCTATTTCCATTTAACTATCTTTATTATATCAAAAATAAGATACTTTGTCAAGTATCTTATTTGAATTTCTTCTAAAACTCTATGATTTAAAGCGTATCTTTTACTGGAATGTCTTTAAAACCTAATTTTTCTAAATGCTCAAGGCAGTCTGAGAAGTTACAGAACAAATCTAATTCCTCAGTTGGTTTATCGTAAGAATCTACGAGACCTTCAGATACCGCTTTATCTCTTAACTGCTTTCTGTATTTAAGAGCTTCTAACTCCATAGGTAAGCCTACTTTGTTTTTCATCATCAAAGGTTTGAAGTTTGTATATTTGGTTAAACCTTTCTCAACCTCTGAATCGCAGTCCATCATGAAATTATAAATCCAATTCCAATGAGCTTTTTGACTTAAATTACGAATTTGGAAATACCAATCTACATAAGGCTCAACCTTGGATTTTTCAATCAAAGCAACTGCGTAACGCAAATCAAAATCATTCGTCGTACCGAGTCGGTAGTTACCAAACATCATCTGAACTTTACGACCACTACGAGCTGGTTTAAAGTTGTCCTCGTTCATTCTTTGCACCATATAAGGCATATAACTATTATTCAAAATAATTGAGCCTAGACCGTATTTAGGCGCTCTATTAGAGTGTGAAGTAGACACACGACCTTTATATAATTCAACCTTTGCATAGAATGTAATCACAGAACCTAAGTACAAAGCCGTATCTTTACACAAGGAAGCGTCAACCTCTGGTAAGAACAACCACACATGACTTGAGAAAATAGGTTGATTTGGTATATCTTGAAAATACTTACTGTCTTTCCCTCCTGCTTCTTTGACTAACTGTTTTACCTCAGACTTTGTTCGGACTCCAAATGTACCTACTAACGAGGGGTCTAAAATTAAGAGGGATACCCCGTCTTTGCTCTTTCGGACATCTGTAATTCGCCCTGCTACTCCCACATAATGGTTTAAATAAGGTTGCAAGCCAATACGACTTGAAGCAGTCGTATCAATTTCTCCACTCTTCCACAAATTCAAAAATTCAAAAGCAGTAATCATACCATGAGTTTGCATCTCAAAAGAGGTACGCTCTGCTTTCCCTTCTAACTTCGATAAATCATTTACTCTACGAACCATAGAAAAAGGTGTGTAGACAATACCGGTTTTAGGAGTCTTATTTCCTGCTTTTTTCTTCTTTGGTCTTTTTGCCATAGAAAATTCCTCACTTTCAATTAAGTTTATTTAGTGAGTTAATTATATCATAAAAAGGTTTAAAAGTCAATAGTGGTAGTAGATTGATAGGTTTGATAACAAACATAAAACGCACCAAAATGGTGCGTTTCTTAATTCTAAATTATTTACCTTGCGTATAGTGCGCAAAGTAATTCGCCAAGTTTACTTGTGAGGATACCGCTGGTTTAGTTGAACCTTTAGTCTCTTTGTTAGACTTAGGAGTTTGAGTTCTTGCTGTACGTTTTGATTTTGGTTGATTGTACTCATTGTACACACCGAAAATACGCTCAAATTCAGACTTAACCTTAGAACCTTTAACTGCTCTACGAGCGCCTTTAACCTCATAAACCTCATCAAACAAGTCTACCGGAAGTAACAAACCTTGTGGAAGAGCCAAGTTGAGACGGTCTTTCAACATCAATAACAACTCTTCTGGTGTTTTGTCTGTTACCAACTTGTGTTTCAACAACTGACGAGCAACTTCTTCTTTCAAAGTCTCAGTCGAAAGCGCAAGACCAATCGCTACAGATAAACGACTGAATAAACCCTCTGGGTGGTCAGGAACCAAAATACCTTCACCACGAGCATCACGAACTTGAATAGCAAATTTAAAGTCTTTTGCAATTTCAGTAGCTACCTCTTCTGTCAACTCTGGGTGCAAGTCCATCAACTGACTTACAACAACTGGGAGAGCTTCACCGATGCCAAGACGAGAGCCAATTTCTTTACAAGATTCATTCAAAGCAAGTAGACCCGGTTTTGTGAATACACGTGTTTCACCAATCGCAAATGGAACTTTAGGTACAGAACTCGGATTCTCAGCAGTAGACAAGAGACTTGTATTAGGTTGATAAATTACTTTCGGGTTCTCTTGTGAAACTAATACATCATCAAAAACTTCAAGTTCTTCAACCCCATCGTTTCGCAAAATATATCCTGCAATTTGAGTGGCGTCATAATACACACCACGTTTAAATACTCGAACTTTATGTACATTGGATTGAATAATACCCACTAGAGAAATACCACCTGCTCTTGGAGCATTGTCATCACCCTCAGTAGTTGGGTTTGTAGCAGTCGGTTTTTCTTCTTTTGCTTTTGGTTTTTCAGTAGGTGTTACTGTAACTGGTTTTCCTACTTTTTCCCCTACTACTCGACTTAGTGGCTCTACTACACCTTCTTGTTCTCCATTTGGTTGAACTTCAACTGTAGGAACTTTATGAATAGGTGCAGTCGGTTTAGCAGTTTCTTGACCCAGTGCATCTGAAAGTGTTTGGGTTTTCTTTTCTTTCTCTGGCATTTTAGGACTGTTTCCTAAATTCAACATTCTAACCATGCTTTAGCTGACCTCGTATCTTTCTGAAAAATTCTAAAATTAGTATAGCATGCCAATAAATAAAAGTCAAGAGATAAATAGATACCCTCCTGACTTTTTTCTTATTTTGTGACAGATTCAATAACAACCTTATCTACATCAGATAATTTACGGTAACGAACAGTTACAGTGTCGCCTATTTTTAGTTGGCTTGCGGTATCGAAATTAAGGGATACCGAGATGGTAGTTGAGCCAACAGATAAGACTGCTTTATAGGTAGCAGCTAAGTCGGAATTACCTTCTAAATGTAATTCTTTTACAACACCTTTAGCAACTAAGACCTCAGACGAAACTTTTGCACCATCTAAGTTTTGAGTATTTGAAGTGGTTGGTTTACTTTCACTACCACCTAAGTTCTCAGCTTTCTCTTTAGGTTTTTCTTCTGCAGAAGTTGAGCTAGAAGTTTTCTCTTCTTTCTTCGGAGAGCCTTCCGGGAAAATACGGTCACTGTCGGATGCCGCTGACTTCTTATCTGTAGCACCTTTTTCTACTTGTGTAACCTTATTTTTCAAGTCACTTGAAGGGTTTTGTTTTGCTTTATTTAACACAAAAACCATAGCTCCAAAGATTAAAACTGCAACAATAATAACAGTCAAAACTACAGACCATGAAGACCATTTCTTCTTAACTGGGTGCGCACTTACGCTATTATCTGTTTGACCGTATTGGTCATAGTGGTTGGAGTCGAACTGATTCTGTGGATACCCTTGGTGGGTTTGGTTAAATCCATTAGGTTCAAACCCTTGATTTGGTTGTGAACCCCAACCCTCATTTTGCCCTTGGTTAAAGCCTTGAGGTTGTTGGAACTCATTTGGGTAAGGTTGTTGATGTTGTTCATAACCAAATCCTCCACCTCTTTGACCTTGATGCTCAAAACCACCTCGTGAATTGAACCCTCGCTCTTCTTCTAGCAAATTAGCTGTCTCAGATTCAAAATCTGAAGAAACAAACCCACCTCTTTGTGGAGAAGGTTGTTGATGAGGTTGTTGTGGTGAACCCCAATCAGGAACTCCGTTCCAACCACCTTCATCTCCACCTCTATGTTGTCCGAAATTACGCTGACTCATCTACAGACACCTCAATTCTTTTCATCTTCTGCGCAGTAGAGTCGAAACCTAAAGTATAACGTTTATCGAGGATACCGAGTTCTCCTGTTTCCTTATCAAATCGAAGAACCTCAACATAAACCTCACCTTCACGTTGGTAAAGTGTAATCTCCCCATTCTCACTTTCCAAATATAAGAAACGACAACGTTTTTCAACTGTTTCTTCTAACTCTAAAGCTAACGCACCTATCAATCTCATAGGATTATAAGTAACACCAGTTGGAGGTCTACCTGCTAAATAATCAGACCAAAGTGTAGATTGCCCTCTGAGAGCTTCTGAGAGAGCGTCAAATCCATTGTAAAAGTTTTTGCGTATAAATTCCTTTAGAGAGTCTAAATCGCGAGGGAGGACATTCTGGAGCGTTTGAGGGTAATCATCTAAAACACACCATTCAATCAAGTCTTCACCAAAACGAGACAAGAACCTATCTTTCGCTTTGCTATTTAGTACAAACCTTACAGTATAAGGACTACCTACTGGTTTATACTTCTCCAACATAACATTTAGCAAATCTAAGTTATGGTAAGCCCAAACCTTCTCTGCAAACGCGTTTAAAAAGAGCTGAACCAAGGGAACATAATGACCCTCTTTAACTTGTGCTAACACATCATCAGACAAAAGGAAAGGAGAAACCGTCAACGTACCTTTCTCAATATCTACTGAGAAAGAGAAAGGAAATGCGCCTTTAAAGGAGATACCAAATTGGTTATCGCTTTGTCTTGATTTTACAAATCGAAGTTGCTTCAAAGAGTAAGTTTCAACACTTTGTAACTCATTTAACCTTTTGAAATATAAGTCAAAACCACGTCTACAAGCACTTCTTAAGTCAGTGCAACCTTCTAAAGCGTTTGAACCTAACATGATTTTGAAATCATTTTTCTCATAAAACATGTAAATACTAACCACCTAAACTAATCAAATATTGAAACCATCTAAAAACGAAAACTCTTGTACTTCATCTTTCACTAGTTCTACTGAAAATGGGTCTTCGAGAGTAGAGTCAGAACTAACATCTTCTTCCAAATCATCAACAGTCCCCTCGTCCTCATATTGAGGAATGTTGAAACTATCAGAGGGTGGAAGTTCAGAGATATCGCTCGTTTCCTCTTTTCGCTCTTGAATCATAGTAGCAAAATCATTAGTAGAACCTTCTTGCAATCCTATTGCAAACTGAGAAACTGCTTCGGAAATTCTTAGTTTATCAATTTCATCAGCTCTTCTCATATACTCTTTGTTGAAAGCAAGTTGAGCTTGTTGTTCATACTTCTCAGTTGTACTCAAATGCTTTTCTTCAAAATGAAACCCTTCAGCTCGGTTGTTGGTACCGATACCGATGAGGTTTTCAGTTCGAGAAACCGAACCAACCGTGCGAAGTTGAGACTCAGAGTCACCATCTTTAATTAGAGGTAGAACCTCTTCATAACCTTTACGAAAGGTTGCTTTAGCTTTACGCTCTAAATAGTCTGAAACTTTCTCTACACTCATTAAGAACCTGCTTTCTTACTGCTATCTTCCGTCTCATGTTTTACCTGAGACTTCTTGTCCTTATTCAAGAGAGTGCTTGGGTCAAATGTAGAATCTTCAAAACCTTTCGGTCTACGAGAAATTTCTTCATCATATTCTTTCAGAATGTTGTTAATAACCGTTTCACCCTCACTGTACTTAGCGTAGTTGTCTAAGTCCATATCGTTTGAAACAAGCCAACCACCCGCTCCTGTTTTCATCAAGGTAATGTTTACTGTAATGGTTTTCTTTTGAGCTAATTCAGATTTCCAGTAGTTACTTACATACTCATACAAGAAGTTTCTAGCCTTCGTAGAATCTGCCTCAGTTTTACGATACGAATAAATACCTTTTAAAAGACCTTCGCGATCCTCTTTCCAAAAATCTTTATTAGACAAGTCCAAGGCTTTCAATTTAACCGTTACACTACTCTTATCATCCGCAAAAGTCGCCTGATTCTCGATACCCTCAATCTCTAAACTAAGTAGAAATTGTTGGTACATCCCCTTTTTAAAGGACTCGGAGTAAGTGAACTCTGCATCTGACTTGAAGTAACCATTTAAGGTTTTCAATACTTGGTCTTTATAAGCATATTTCTGAGCAGTTGCAAAGTCCAAAGTAGATAGAGAACGTAAGAAAGTTCTTAAAACCTCAGTTTCAGACAAGTTTTGATCACCTAAAGCCATACGAGTTCCCTCATCAGACCAATAATACCCTTCTCCTGCTTCACCGTACTTACGAATTAAACGCTTTTGCTCTTCTTCAAATGGAGTTAGTCCTGCGTTTTTATTCTTCGGCTTGTCTACTTGCTCTTCACTTGCTTTCGTCTCCGTATTCGACTTCTTAGCTTGGTTACAAGCTCGAACCCCAAATAGTAATAATACAAGAGCAAGAACACCTAGAATGGTATATCTTAAACCTTTCTTGTCCCATAATTCTTTTATTTTATCCATGAAAATCTTACCTCAACCTTAAAATTCGAGCGTATCTGGAATAGTGACGAAATCTGAGGATACCGAACCACTTACGCTTGCCATATCTGTATTTCGACCTGTGATAAAGTTGTAACGCTCTGGTTCTTCTTGAATCATGTCATACACAACTCGCAAATAAGCAGTAGAGTAATACTCAATACACTCACTAAAACGCATTTGAAACTCAATTAAAGACTTAATTTCAAACTTGCTTACACTTGTATCTACATCAGACACTCGTTTTAATCGAGCCAAACTCTCTACCAAGAACTCAGTCTGTCGCTTAAATGACCAATCTTTCGCTAAGTGGTTAATCTGACGAACCATAGCGTCCTCAGACATAAGAGCGTAGCGCTTCAACTGTCTAATTTTCTTGTCTTGCTCTTCTTTAGCTAAGTAGCGAACCTCTCGGATACGACTCAAGGAAAGTTGTCTTTGTGGGTACTCCCCTTCTGCAATTCCTAAATCATAGAAGGTTAAGAGCAACCATGTGAGACCTTTCATAATCTTCACTTTACTCTCTTGGTAAACCGAAGCAGCAGACAAAGAATACCCTACAGTCTCAAAATCTTCTAGCAATAATGATCCTGTGTATAGTTGAACTGCTATCGAAGTGTCCGCAGTCATATTGAACTCTCGTAAAGACCCACCTACACGGTGTGCGTCAATGGTTACAATACCTCGTTTGGACTTCTCTTTGAGCTTAGAAACATAGCCGTTTACTACGGATACCGGGAGAACCATGTACTCCCCTTCTACGAAAGAAACCTTTTTTCTAGGAAAGGATAGTTTACCTTTAGACATACTAATCGTAGGAAAGGCAAGCAACCCTTGATTTAACGTTTCTCCAAACTCTTTGTAAATCTTACTCAAACTATTCTTTTGTCGATCAGTTACTTCAACTAAACTTTCTAATAAAGGCAAAGCCAAAGAACCGAAACGAACATCTTGTTTCCCTAAGTTAAAACCTTGCAATTCTTTAGATTTATGTGGCGAAGTCACTACATAACAATAAGTGTTAGCGAGCAACCATAAAGCAAAGCGCAAGTCTTCAAACTTCTTAGAAGAGCCAATTTCAAAAGGCAAGTCTTGGAGAGCTTGCGCTCTCATTTTCGCAATTAAGAGTTCTAATTGCGTCCCAGACACCGAGAAACTGGGGTTGAAACCCTCAGAGTTTAAAAACCCTAATGGTTTTCCTTGCTCCGCTAAGAACTCTCCTACTTTCCATAACAACTGCTCTTGTTCAATTTTAAATACCAATCGTCTAAACCACCTATTCTAATCTGCAATCTTTTCTACCAATTTAGCAAACTCAAGTCTTGGAATCTCACTTGTGAAGTCAGGTAAACCTTCTTGAATACAGTTGAACAAGTTGTCACTGTACAAGACATACAAGAAACCAAAGTAAAGCTCAAATGGTAAATAACTCTCATAAAAACTTACATAAGCATCTGCTGAAATTTGTTTTGTTTTAGCGTAAAGGTCTGAAAACTCAGAGCTATTCCCCACTGGTCCGTAAAACCAAATATTTAAGAAATTTAGTTGAACCTCTAAACCAACCTTAAGTACAGATTTAAATACACTATCAATTTCAGTCGTAGGTAAGCTTATAACCCCACCTTTAGCTAAGATGTACAGAAAAACTGCTTCACCATACGTCAAATAGTGTGTTAAACCCCACTCAACTTGAACGTTACCGATATCATACTGAACACCTTTACTTGCAAACTGTTTGTAAGCATTTTCTCTAAGTACCGAACCTTGTAAGTGCAAGTACATAGAACCACCTACACCATATTGGTAAGGTAAATAACCGCGAAGTTGAGCATCAATAATGGCACGTGCATCTTCTACATCTACACTACTATCAAAATCCTCATAAACTTCAAGTGGACTTTCAACCTCCACCAACAAATGAGAAGGTACATTACCGATAAAGTTTTTAGAGTTCCCTTCTAATAGCTGCGCTCTTAAAGACTCCCAAGACTGACGAAACTCTGAACTATCCTTACGAGAACTTAATAAGTCTTCCATTTCATCAGAAATGCGAGCAAGAGAACTACCCTTTGAACCCTCATTCAAAGCTAATTCAAGCTCTTCCAAAGATTTAATATTAGACTTTACTGATTCAATAAATTCAGTTTGGTCTTCTGTTAAATCGAGTGAGTCTTTATCAACTAAACGGTCTGCGACAGATTTAAAGTTAGATACCCCTTTGAGTAAGCCGTGTTTATCTGTGAAGACACCCTCAACCTTGAAAATAACTCCACCCTCAGAATCATTTAACTCAAAGTCATATTTAGATAAATCATCATCTTGGGAAACTCTCAGACTAGACAAACACTCCCAAAGAGTATCACTTACTGCAAGAGGAAAAGAGTTCCCTTCAAGAAGTGTAAAAGTCAAGTCTTCATCAGACTTTAACTGTTTTTCAATCTTAGCTTGTACTGATTTTTTCTTCAATTTCCGAGAAATGTTGGATACCGCAAGAGCTAATGCATAACCACTTGGACTATAAGAATAACTTGTGCCCGTAGGGTTTGCAATATCTAACAAAGCCAAAACAACCATTTTGTTTTGCATTTTCTACCACCTGTTTTCTTTCTGTATACTATTCAACGTACTCCAAAAGTTCTCTAACTCCCCAACCTCAGAAAAAACAGAACGCAAATCCTCAGATATTTTTAACTCCAAGAAAGGTAGAGACAGACCTCCAAACCCCTCATGCAATATATCTAAACTAAAGCGACCCTTTTCTGTACTTGGTACAACTATGGAAATACTACTTTGAATATCTAACCCTCCAAATTTAGAGGAAATAACGCTTTTTACACAGTAGGAAACTTCTCCAAGCTTTGCTCCGATTTTTGACTGACTAGGTAGGATACCCTCAACTTCTAGTGGGTAAGAACCACCTACGCTGAAATAAACCGGTAAGAGCTTAAAGTCAGAACCTAGATAGTGAACCAATTCAATATCTTCTGAGTCCAACTGCCTAAAGGACGAAGCTGCTAACTGCAGACCTCTTCCACAACTAACTATCCGAGTCAACTAGGGCGACTCCTTTCTGTTCTAATCTATCTAAACTACGCTTAATCAATTCTGTACGAGTTGGAGCTAAAGGTATTAACAACCCCTCTCCACCAAAGTACCTACCAAACATCTGAGAAAACTCTTTTAAATACTCTTCTAAGTGAACGTTCTTACTATGAAGTTGAGACTTGCTAACCATTTTGTAGAAAATCTCTTGTTTACCTTCTTCATTTCTTAGATAATATGGAGTTGCGCCCGCAAAGGATACCCTTGTAAACTCTCCCCCTAACCCTTTGAAACAATTTGTGTTAGGTAGTGGTTTATCATTGTCGTAATCCCAACAAATATAGTTGTAATACAAAGGGTAATTCTTTAAACCACCGTGTGAAAAGGAGATTTTAAAAGGTGTAATACTCCGAACCATCAAGTCTGGTTCATTTTGAGTGTACTTAGCCAAAACCCTCATTTGAGCTTTCAGTAAATCTTCATAAACCAAAGAATACGGAAACTCTCCTTTATTATCGGTACGAAGAGAGCCTAAAACCTTACGAATACGTTCATTTTGAACTTCGATTGAACCTCTTAAAATTAAAGGTAACAAAGAAGATTCTTGTTTTCTTGAAACACCGCTTAAAAAAGTCCAACCTGCAAATAATGATACCCCTTGCTCTTTGGCAACTTTGGTTAGAAATTGATAATAAACATTATGTAAGGACTCTTCAATCTCAGTATAACCATCATGAATTGAAATTTCATCATTTATGGTCTTTGGCAACCATAAAGGTACTTCCCCTTTTTGTTTACCCTCAGAAACCTTAACTTGTCTTGTCTGCGATTTTCCTTTTAAAAACCTTCTAGTCTTCAAGTTATTGAATGAATACAAGTTCTCTAAATACTCTACCTCTTGTTTATACTGTAAGTAAGAAACTACCAAATTTAAACCAACTTGGAATGGGTGTTTAAGGCTAACCATCTTTTGAACATACTCTAAATAAGAAAGGTTCAAAACCAAGGATACCGCACTGCGCTTATCTGTATAATTTGTAAAACCTAACTCTTTCAACTGAGCGACTACATATTGAGACAACTCAAACTTACGGACAATAGTGGGAGAATAAGAAATACCGTAGTCATACAACATGACCTTTAAGACTTCTACTGCGCTTCGCATTTGTAAATAGCGCTCATACAAGTCTTTGGGTGTGACCTTCGTTTTTATAACCAAACCTCTCATAGAGCCACCACCATTATTTCTTGCACAATAACACCATCTGGTGTAGGGGTTTCCATACGAGAGAATCCTTGAAGTTTACTACTTCTCAACCACTGCTCTCGCAACACTTGGTAAGTTTTAGCAGACAGAGGGTTTGCACTCTTACAACCCTCTTTTTCATTATAAACAGTTACCGCAACCGAGGTAGATACCCCTTTTAGATATAAAACAGAAAAGACTTGTATAGGTCTGTAGCGTAGCAAAGTATTGCTATCTAAGTCTGCTAAGTCCATCTTCTGAATTAAACTATGACTCTTATGAGCTAAGGTGTACACTGTAGAGTCTACTATAAACTCTACCCCTGAATTAAAAGGTCGGCTGCGAACTAACATACGAAATCGAATCTCCTATCCAAATTGCATTTTTCTCAATTTTATCATATTTAAAGGGAAAATGCAAGACTTAGACAAGAAAGAACTTTCTTATTTGGATGTATTGGCAAGTTGTTCTTCAAACTTCTGAGTAAAGGTGTTGAAGACACCCATTAAATCACTTAAAGAGACACGTGGGTCGAGGACACCGAAGTAAAATCTCTCGATATTTGAGTAGTCTGTTTCTAACTTCTCTCCTGACATAGTAAGAGCTGAACCATTCCCAAAGTGATAAGGTTTACTATACTTACTAAATACTACACCACCGATAAATTTTACAGCATTTGTCCGAGGATTTTGTTTTTCTGCGAACCAAGACAACTTGTTATAAGCTAATTGGAAATCTAACTCACTTGTTGTATTCACTAAGGCAGAGTGAACCATTTCACCATATCCGTCTAAAGTGGCTTGTAGAGTAGCTACCTTTTCGAAGAAAGCAGACTCCATAAATTTCAAGATAAGGTCTTTTTCTTGAAGTAGTAAACCATGTTCACTAACCATAGAACCTTTAATAGATGACCAAGCGCCTTTATCTTTATCTTGTTCACTAATATAAGGCACTAAATCCCCTAAAAGAGAGTACATATTGTATAAGGATACCGCTCCAAAGGTATTCTCCATAAATCGGTAACGTAAGTTGTGTGCTCTTTGTTGCTCCAATTCTTTCAAAAACTGCAACCGAAGAGAAACCGGTAAAGGCATATTTAAACTGTTGAACTCTCTTACAAACTTCAGCAAATACTCAATTTTAGAAGTAGGTTTTACAAAACCACCATCAACCAAACTCTGCCAAAAGCTAGGTAAGGCAAAGCCGAAATTCTTCTGATACCCTAACTGCTGACTATAAGAATAAGCATAGGTCAACATTTCATTAAAATAGCGAGTACGGAAGCGTACCAACTGGTTTTGTACTTGACCTTCAATATTAAAGAAGTCTTGCACACAATCTACCCCGAACTTCAACACTTCGCCTGTGGCTTCTTCTTCTGCAACAAACTCCCATTTAATATCGTGTCCCAAGGTACACTTAGCGCCCGTTTCAAAGTAGTTCAACTCTTTAAAGAACCAAGTACCTCCACCCATGAGAGTTGCTAATTTTGCAGCTTTCTCTCTAAAGTAATCGGTGTCAGTATTTAACTCCAACTCAATTCTTTGAAGCCCTTCTTCATAGAAACTTTCTTGTAAAAACCAACGTGACAAGAGTTTTCTTTGTTCTTCACTAAATGTCTCCGAAAAATAACGGACATAAGAGGATACCACAGGGTACTGGGAACCTTGGAAGTTCTTCAAGACTGCACTTGTTGTACGAGCTAATACTGGAACCTTAATGGAACTATTCTCACCCTCTTCAAAGTAAAGACCACTCTCTTTAATATGACCTAGAACTTGCTCAGATAAGACTCTACTCTTCTCAATAAAAGCAGTCGGTAAACTAAAAGACTTTAGTTTCTTACCACTCTGCATATAAAATCCGTAGCGGTCTTTCTCTTTAAAGTGGATACACACTACCTGTTTAGGACTCTCAACTCCAACATCAGCTAAGCTCTCAAACTCAGTTAATAGTTTAGCTCCACCATCTGTTAAGCGACTTTCAATCTCTCTAATAGGTTTTCGACTAACCATACGATACACCCCATTTCTCAAATGTTCCATCCCCTTTAGACAAGGAACGTAGAATAACCTTCCATTGGTCAAACTGAACTTTTTCTTCTAAAACTAGAGCCAAGCGAGAAAACTCTAGGGGATACCCCAACTGGTAAGCTTGTTTTAGAACGGTGTATAAAGCTCTGAAGAACTTGTCCTCTAAAACCTCTGGAGAATTGGTTTGAATGTAACGTGTAAAACGTTCATAATCTACTACGAAATGTAAAGGACTGTTTTCAAACAACTCCACTACTGCTTCATCTGAAACCGTAGATAAATTCAAACTAGAAGACAAACGTTTTAGACGAAAACGCAAAATGTCTTCTTCCAAATACACTAAACCATAACCTACTAAATCATCTGACTGAGAATTTCCTTTTGGAAACTCAATCAGACCTACTAATTCTTTACTCATTCTTTTATCCTTCTTCTGCTAATGAAACCTCAAATGCTACTGGGTCTAAGTCCATTGTAGGTTCTAAATCCTTGTAAGCCAAGTTGACAGTAGTTAAAATACCACCAATTTCTTTTTGGATAGTGAACTCATCACTAGGAAATGCGAGACCCAGTTCAACCAAGCGATTATACATAGACACAATCTGCTCTTTGCATTCTTCAACTGTGTTTCCCACAAAATAAATGTTCTTTGTCTCTGTATTTCTCATTCGAGAACGGTCTTGAACAACCAAATAAACGGAAATTCCGTTCGTTAAAACAACAGAGCGACCACCAAGATGGTCGGATACCCGTTTGAGAGACACGGTTACAACCTCAGTCTCTACTCGATATAGAAACTCTTCTGCAATCCAAAAATACTGCATAACTGCACCTTCCATAATCTCGTCTTGACCTACATATTCAATCTGAGGGTCTGGGCTTTTATAACCATTGGGAATAAGAATGGCGCTTGCGCAAGCGATCAAGCGATACCCTTTTGGTGCTTTTACAGATTGTAAATTCAACTTAGAGTAAGCCAAATGCCCTTTCTCACTAAACTCTTTCTTAGTTGAAATAAAGACAAACTCACATTCTTCTAACTCTTTAAATAAATTCTCAGAGCTAAGTCCTTTAATTTTTACAAAGGAAAGCAATTCAGAACCTATCGGACTTTGAGTCAACTCTAAGTGATGCAACCCAAATACTGTTGGACTCATAGACTTAATATAAGCCATTGTTTGTTTGAACTCTCTCTCAAACACCTTATCCATGAATGGAGATTGAGAGAAGTTTTGAGGGATTGGGGATACCCCTACACCCTCAAAAGTCTCTTCATAAGGAGTTGAGTGAAGCTCTAATTCTTCTTCCTCAAACATACTACTACAAACCTCTCAACTTAACTTTTGGGTTCTAAAGACATCACCACCACCAAAGCGTTGTTGTCTCTTGTCATCTCAGCTCCGACAAAATGCTGCTTGTTGGGGATACCGAAAAGTTCCACTGCCAAAGGAAGTCTACGACCACCTAATTCAACAACCAAGTTGTAATCGCTCATCCCTAAAATATTCACAGACAAGTTCGCAAGTGCTTGAAAATCTACTGCAAAAGCTGGAATCTTCTCACCGCTCAATTTAGTGGCTTGTGGGAGAGAGTTTGTACAGTAAATACCTACCTCAACTTTTGTTCCCAAAGGTTGTTTAGCCAATTTCTCTAAGAACTTACGAAAAGACTCAGCCGTTTTCTTTCTTTGAGCAATCGCTTTTTCTCTCATAGATTTGTCTTCTGTCAAGAACTCATAAGCTTGAATAGCACGTGTAAAGTCAATCGAAGCGAGAGCCAACTTGTCATTTACAAAGTGATATTGGAAGTAATCTTCATTATCCAAAACACTCTTAATCGTCTCATCTGTTCCTTGAACCAACACATCAGACTCCAAGAAATTACGAGGAATTGGAGACCACGTGATACCGAGTTCAAGGTTGTTTTGACCGTGCATAGTTGGTAAAGCAAGTGCCATTTGACCTGTTGCTGATAGTTTGTTGTTAGCCATATTTTCTAACCTCACTTAAACTTAATTTAATTTTCATAACTTATCAAAGTGCATACCTTGATTCAGGTGGCATACCTCCTTTAAAGTGAAAAATGACAAAAAGAAAAGGCATCCAAACTGGATACCGAATACTAAGAGGTTTATGGATTAACTAAGTAAGCGCCTAAGTCACTTAAATCATCAAAGGGCACTTTAAGTTGACCTTTGATAACCTTACGGAAAATAGGAACACCTTCCGTACCTTGAGTTAATCGCTCAAAGCTACCCTCAGAGAAACCTTTAAAGTCTTCTACAGAGTCAAACCCAATGTAGTAAATCGACTTAGGACTAATGTTCTTGTTTTTAACATTGACATCTAGTCTTTTAGCAAACTTTTGACAGTCTGGGCAAGTTGAAACCCCTACAAAAACATAAAATGTTTCTCCCTTGTCTGCTTTTGAAATGACTTTTTCTACTGTAGAGGGTGTAAATTGTTCAGTTGTTGACTTGTACTCTCTTACTGCGTTCTCTTGTAGCACCGTTTTAGCTCCCCAAAAGGAAATACCTAAAATGGCGATACCGAAGAAGAATTGTAACCAAGGTTTTACATCATAAAATTTTGCATTAAATTTCTTAGCCAAATTAACCTACTTTCTAAATGGCTCTTATTTGCTCTCTGACGAATTTTAATTGTCGAAGAGATAAAGTATCAAATTTAGAATTAAAATCGAATAGGAGCGAAACTGAGACCTCAAAATGGAAAAGTGAGAGGAATGTAACCTCTCACTTAAATTTGAAAGACCAATTTAGTTCTCTTTGCGAGATTTGAAGCCTACAAAACCAACAAGCAAACCAAAGATACCGAGAGTAGCTAGGGTGCTAGAAGTCTCACCTGTGTTTGGAAGTTGACGTTGTTCAACAGTTGAGGTTTGTACAAGAGTCTCACCTTGTTCTGTAGCTGGTGTAGCAGAATACACAGTAGGAGCAACCTCTGATTGAGCAACGAAACCTGATGTTGAAGTTGCAGTTGTTGTAGTTGAAGCTGAGTTTGAACCATTTGCAACAGTTACGGTAGCTTGAGGAACTTTGTAATCAACCACATGCCCGTTGTTATCTACAACTGGTACTGGCTTGTAACCAGCTTTTTCAAGTTCTTTACGTTTAGCATCTGCAAGCTCTACCAAGCGTTTTGTTTCTGCTTCTTCAAACTTCGCTTTGGCAGTTTCGTAAACATTCTTCGCTTCAAGTGCTTTAGCACTTTTATCTTCAAAGTCTGCTTTGGCTTCACGTTGTGCTTTTTGTGCAACTTGGAGAGCTTTCTCTGCTTGTTCAAGTTCAACTTTTAGATCCGCCAAACGAGTTTTCGCATTTTTAAGGTCTGCAAGCTCTTTTTCGGCTTGTTTAACTTTAGCTTGAGCATCTTTGAGTGCCTGTTCAGCTTCAGATACCGCTTTAGATTTAGCTTCTGCTGAAACTTTCATTGAGCCCAACTTAGCTTGCTCAATTTCCAAAGCCTTATTTGCTTGCCCAAGGCTGAACTTAGCGATATTTGCACGACCACGAGCGCTTCTTGCTTCAATTTCTTTTTGAGCATGTGACACTAGCAAGTTGTTTACCAAGGCATTTGCATTAGCTAAATCAACAACTGCTTTGTCATGACGAGTTTTAGCACGCTCTAAGTAAGTTTGTGCTTTAGCAAGAGGACTACCTTCTTTTTTCAATGCGTTCAACTTAACAGTTGCACTACGCAAAGTTGAGTTAGCTTTTTCCAAGCCTTTGTCGGCTGCTTCAATTTGTTCACGGACAGCGCCTACTGCTTTTGCAGTATCTTTCAAACGTTGAACCGCTTCAGCTACACGACGCTCAAACACTTCTTTCTTCAAAGGATTTTCAATAGGAGTTGTATCCCAAGTTGAGCCATTTGTAAGTGAACTACGGACAGAAGTTAGAAAGTGTGTAGTGTAGAAATCGTCCGTTTTGCTCTGAGCAACCCCACCGAAATAAGCAGTCTCATTTGGGTAGTCAAATTGCAAAATCCCTTGAGTATGCGCATAGTCATTCTTAGTTGAAATCAACTGTACAAAATGATTGTACAAGGTTTCTTTCATCTCGCCCAAAGTCTTACGGTAAACACCATCTTCATCATCAAAATCATGTGAAGCAAAAGTAGTCACAGAGTTTTCATAGTATTGTCCACCACGTGCTTCTACTTCTGAATCAGTAGTAGGCATGTTATACTCTTTGGCAACCTTGTTGATACCCTTAGCATAGTGTCCTGAACCACCTTTTTTACGGTATTCTTGTCGCATACTATTTGAATAGTTTGCTTTTACATATTCATCTGCAATCTTTTGAGCAAATTCCAATGAAGTTTTAGATAGAACTGCATCTGGTAGTCCAAGTTGGTGACGAGCTTGATTTAGCAAGTCAGCTACAAAGTAGTTCAATTCGTCACGGATTTCTTTAGGCAAATTGTTGATGTCATAACGATTAGTATCTTCCAACTCATTTTTCGTTTGAACATACTTGTTATTCGCATTTGCAACTTGTGTACGAACAACACGATTATACAACTCAGTTGTACGTTTGTTACGCTCTTCAGCAGACAAAGCACTGTTGTCAGCAAGATTGTAAGCAATCGTATCTTTTACTGCTTGTACAAAGCTAGAATCAAGAGTGATTTCAGGAAGATGTGTAGCACGAATTTTACTGTTGTAATCCCCTGCTTCATCATATTTCTTGTTTGCTTCTGCATAAGCAATCTTAGCATTAGATTTCGTTACAGTCAAATCTTCAATTTCTTTAGTTGATGTAGCAATCTGAGATTCAAATTCTTTTACAGAGTCTTGATAGGTTTGCTCTTTAGATTTAGCTTCTTCAACACGTTTTTCGTTTGACTCTACTGAACTTTTAGCATCTTGTTCTTCAAAACGAGCATCAGTTTGAGCTTTACGGGCTTCTGGGAGCTTAGTATCGTTCAAGATAGCTTCTTTTTCAGCAGCTTCTTTTTCTGCTTTTTCCAAAGCACCTTTCGCTTCATCTACTTCAGCTTGTTTAGTAGCAACTGCTTTTTCTTGTGCAGCTACCTCGTCAGCAGAAACAATAGTTGCATTTTTAGCAGTTGATACCGCTTGCTCTGCTTTAGTAACTTCACCTTTTGCAGTTTCCACATTTTGTTCTGCTTGTTTAACTTGCTCTGGTGTAGGTAGCTCTTTTTCAGCTTTTTCTACGTTTTCTTGTTTTTCTTTTACAGTAGACTCAGCGTCTTTAACAACATCATCTTTTTGCGCTACAGTTTCTTTTGCTTTATCTGCATCTTCTTTGGTTTGTTTAGCAGTAGCACCAAGTTCAGCGACATCTTCCTTAGTAGGAGTTTTCACTTCTACTGGTTTTGGTGCTTCTTTTTCAACCAAAGCTGGTTCGTTTTTGGCATCTGCTGTAGGAACTTTCGGTTGATTTTGTTCTGTACGCAAACCACCTGCATTGTCAACAGTAGGATCAAAGATAGTGTCAGCATGTGCAACAGTGGTTGAAATACTTGCAGCAGCCAAAGCAGCAGTAGCGATAATAGATTTTTTCATAGGTAAATACCTCTTTCTTTTATTTTGATAAGTATATTATACCAAAATAATTACAATAAGTCAAGTGTTTTATTTCATTAAATTTCACAACGAAACTTAAACTTCTTATTTTGATAAATCTATTATACCAAAATTAAATTAAAAAGTCAAGTAAAAACTATGAAATTATAAAGAATAGATAAAACCCTTAATTATAATAACAGAATAATTAAGTTTTTGCAAGTATAAATAAAAAAAAAGAAAGGGAGTTTTCCCTTTCTCTTCGTTTATTTATCTTCTTTGCGCTTTCTTCCAAGGAAAGACAAACCAAGCAAAGCAAGTAAACCATACCCAGCTACAGACATAGCTGCAGTCTCCTTACCACCTGTATTTGGAAGTTGTGGAGTTTTTGGTGTTGGTTTAGTTGGTGTCGGTGGAACATCAGTGTGTGTCTTAACAGTATTTGAGGAAACTTCGATACCGTTAACAATGTGTGACACCTTGTTCTCAACCTCACCGGCTTGAATACGAGTCATTTCAACAAAGACATCAGCTTGGAACTCAGACTCTTTAGTGATAGAACGCAAGAACTCTTCTTTCAGACCAATTTCAAGTTGACCTTTCGCTTTATCTTCTTTCAACCAAGCGTAAGTAGTTAAGTCATCACCTGCTTTGAAGTGTTTACCATCAGCAGTTACAAAATCACGTTTTGCAATTACTTTATACTTACCATCAAAACGGTCATGAGTTTCTTGGTAGTCATCTACAAACTTGTACTCGAACAAGTCATCCGCACGGTTACTTGGAATAAGTGTTCCTGTAAATGAATAGTAGAAGATTTGACCTAAAGTAATCTTTTGACCATCTTTAGACTCTTTATCTCCAATAGAAATCACAACATCTTTCTTAGTTTCAAACTTAGGAATGTTGTTTACTACTGTTGTAGTCACTTCTGCAACTCCAAAGTCAATTTGATAAGCAGTATTTTCATACTTACCACCAGTTTTACCAAACTGTTCTTTGACTTTCATTGGGTTGATAATCGTAATTGTATCCCCTGTTTGAACATACTTAGCGTAGAACTCTTCAGGATTTTCAGCTTCCCAAACTTGGAAGGCACCTTTAGGTTTAAATCCACGCTCAATTAAAGCATTACGAACTACTTCTGGGGCTTTTTCAATACTTTCATAAATAGTGTATTTCAAACCTTTCACTTCTTGACCTTTAGAGTCAGAAAGTTTAATACCATCAGAAAGTACATCTAACACATCTTCTGGATAATCATCAGCAATGAAGAAACCTTGTGCAATACGAGACTTATCAGCTTGGATACCCTTGTATTGTGAGTAGTCAGCAGTTACATGGTAGTAGTTAGTTGAACCTGCAAATACTTGCTTACCGTCAATGTTCACTCCAACTTTGTTGAAGTTCGCTTTCTTAGGACTTGGTTTCACTACTTTGTTCACTACTGTTTCTGTTACCATTGCAAGACCGAAATCAAGTTGATACGCAGTGTTCTTGTACTCAGCTACTTTTCCTAACATTTCTTTACGAACTGTCATAGGATTAGTAATTGTAAGAACCTCACCTGTCTTCACATACTTGTCGTAGAACTCAGTTGGGTTTTCAGCAGTTAATACTTGAATAGCACCTTTAGGTATGTAACCTGCAGATTTAAGTGACTCTTGAACTCCTTTAGGAGCTTCAGCTAGTGTCTTGTAAATAGTGGATTTCAATCCAGTTACAAGATTACCTTTAGAGTCTTTTACAACGATTTCCTTACCATTAACTGAAACTGCTTCTTCTGGGAAGTCATCAACAATGTGGAAACCATTAGCAATTCGGTTAACGTCCGCTTCGATTCCTTTATAAGCACTATAATCAGCAGTTAATGTGTAATAGTTGACTGTTCCAGCTACTACTGGTTTACCATTAATACTTACACCTGCTTTATTTAAGTTCTTCTTGTGTGGGTTTGTTTTAGGTACACTATTTGAAACAGTCTCAGTTTCAGCAATTAAACCGAAATCAAGTTGATAAGCCGTATTTTGGTACTTAGCTCCAGTTTGATTTAACTTAGCAGAAACGGTCATAGGGTTTTTAACAGTCAACGTTTCCCCTGTCTTCACATACTTATTGTAATAAGAAACTGGATCAACTGCTTCAAAGACTTGAATAGCACCTTTAGGTTGAATGTTTCTCTTAGCAAAAGCTTTCTGAACCTTTTCAGGGGCATCTGCTAGAGACTTGTAGATTGTTTGTTTCAAACCTTCTACTTCATTACCTTTAGAATCAAGAACCTTCACATCTTTTTCATTGATAGATACCACATCTTCTGGGAAATCATCTGCAATAAAGAAACCATTTTGAATTTTGTCTTCATCTGCTTCAATACCTTTGTATTGGTCATAACGAACAGTCAACTCATAATAGTTAGTAGACCCTGCAAGAACTTGTTTACCATTGATGTTAACATGAGCAGCATTAAAGTTTGCCTTATTGGGTTTAGGAGCTGGTACACTGTTTACAACTGTCTCAGTCACCTTAGCAGAACCAAAGTCAAGTTGGTAAGCAGTATTTTCATACTTCGCACCTGTTTGGTTCAAGTGAGCTTTAACTGTCATTGGTACAGTAAGTGTAAGCACTTCACCTGCACGAACATACTTGTTATAAAACTCAGTACGATTTTCAAATTCAATAACTTGAATAGCACCTTTTGGTTGATACCCTTGAAGTTTGAGAGCATCTTGTACCTCTTTAGGTGCATCTGCTACCGATTTATAAACCTTAGAAGTATAACCTTTTACTGCTTGACCTTTAGAGTCAACTACTTTAATACCATTCGTATCAATATCTACTGCCTCTTCTGGGTAATCATCCACAAAGTAGAAACCTTTCGCTACACGGTCTTTTTCAGCTTCAATTCCTTTATAATCAGAATAATCAGCAGTGAGTGTGTAGTAGTTCGTAGAACCTGCAAGAACTTGTTTACCATTGATATCAACACCTTTGGCATTCAAGTTTTTCTTATGCGGGTCTGTCTTTGGTACACGATTTTCTACAATGTCAGCTTGGTAGCCATTACCAAAGTCTACTTGGTAAGCAGTATTTTTATATGATGCACCTTTACGGTCAAGCGACTGTTTCACACGCATTGGGTCAACAATCGTTACAGAATTACCTTTAGAAACGTATTTATCAAAGAACTCTTGAGGGTTATCAGCCATGAAGACTTGGAAAGCACCTTTAGGTTTGATACCACTAGTTTCAAGAATGGCTTTGATTTTAGGGTCTTTTACTTCTTCAATAGAGTTGAAGTGGTACTCAGTGATACCTTTAACTTCTGCACCGTTAGAATCGAATGCGCGAATTTCTCCACGCTCAATATCAAGCGCTTCTTCTGGGTAATCTTCTACAACACCAAAACCTTTTTGAATAGCGTCAGAACCACTCTTAATATCTTTGTACTTACTGTAGTCCATTGTTACATGATAGTAGTTAGTTGATCCTGCAAGAACTTGTTTACCATCAATTTTCACACCGTCTTTATTGTAGTTTACTTTCACTGGTTTTGTTCCACCAGGTGTTGTAACTTCTACAATATTAGAATAAGCTTCGTATTTGTTATTTAAGTTCAAATGGAAGTTATTCTTATAAACAGCGTTATCATTTGTAACCTCTCCGTAAACCTTCAAAACTGGTACGTTATAAACAGTTGAAAGATTTGTATTTACTTTATCGATACCACTCTTTTTCAGTACCCCTGTTAAACGGTGTGCAGACTCATCATAAGTAATAGTATAGTCACTATTTTGAGCTTGCGTTTTAGCAAGGTTTAACTGATACCCTTGTGGTAAATCATCATGAATTTCGTAAACCTCAGTAACTTCGCGGTTTCTTGGAAGTGGTTTAGTTTCTAACTCCCAAACAACCTCAGACATCTTAGGTACATTGGATTTGTTGATGTTTGCTCCAAGATTGTTCTTAACATACTTCTCAACTTCTGGTGTTGTTTTCAACAAAGCATAGCGAACATGAATAGTTCTAGGTGCAATCGGAGTTGGTACTGGTTTCTCCACTGGTTTCGGAGGAGCTGGAGGGAGAGGAACATGAGGTACATCTGGTGTCTCTGTAGGTAGAGGTTTCAATGGATTCTCTACTGGAGGTACAATAGGAGTTTTATCCTTCTCTTTGTACTTAGGTTCATTTGGTTTCTTCTCAGTAAACTCACTTGGTTTAGGTGGCTCTTTAGGGAGAGGAACATGACCCACCTCAGTTGGTCTTTCAACTGGAGGTTTCTCCGGTGTAGGAACTGGTTTGTTTAAAGTGTCTTTCTCTTTCTGTTTAAGTTCTGGAACTTCTGGAGGATTAGGAACTTCTGGTGGAACCAATTTCTTAACAACCGATTTTCCACCCCAAAGTTGGAAAGCGTACCCTGCTGCATATAGTTCAAAATCTGTTTGAATCTTACGATTATAGAACTTATCCTCATAGTCCGTAACTCGACGGTATTCTCTCGCTTGAGCTTCTGTGTAGGTCTGGGTACCACGAAGACCTTCAGCCAAATAGGTTAACTTATGAACAGCACCTTTACCTACAGTTAAAATTGTACCTTTAGGTGTATCAAAGAAGTCGTTCACGTCTGTATAATAAGGATCACCAGCTTTCCAACGTTTCAAACCAGTATCATCATCTGAAGTGTGAGTACCATCTGAGTGGATACCCATCCAAACCTGTTTCCCTTTATAAGTAGTACGAGCCACTTCTGAACCTGGAGGGTTAATTACTGCACCTGTATCTTCATCAGTATTGTAAGTATGACGAACAGCTTGAGTATAGTCCAAGTCTGCATAAATTGTAGTAGTACCTAAATTTAAAGGTCTACCCGTTGCTTCATCATAATAATGAATATCCCACTCATTATTCAAGTAGTTATATGGGTTAAAACCAATAGGAGAAATCGGGCCTTGACTACCATCTTTATACCACCAAACCCATAAACGAGTGTAAATATCTTTATTACCTGGAATATCAAAACTCTTAGAAGGAGTTGTTCTTGACACTAATCGAGCAGAAATCGTTTTACCTGTCGTTGTACGACCTACATTATGCAAAGTGAAGGTCGAACCTTGTTTGATACCGGTGATGATTTTTCCACCTAAACGCTCAGTGTTACCATACAAACCTTTTGCAACGTTAGGGTCTTCTTGAAGGTCTTTATCTAAAGTTAAAGTCGTTTTAGAATTAGCACCTAAAGCACCTTCAACTACTTCTAAACCTTTCTCTGGTGTGAAAACTGCAGTAACATCAGAGTAGTAATCCATAGAACCACGTTTAGACTCATTCAAAGTACCGTAAAGCGTTACCCCATTCCCTTGAGCTAAAATAGGTTTTTTCTTAACCTCATCAACTTCACGATTATAAGTTTTTAACTCTTCTTCATAAGCAGCTTTAGCTAACTTATAACGAGACATAGCTGCATCATACTTATCTTGCTCTGCTTTGTTTTCTTTATCAATCTGAGCGTTTCGTTTATTTAACTCAGCTAATGCAGACTCATAAGCAGCTTGCGCAGTTGAGTTTGCTTTACGAATAGCTTCATTCTCTTTATTTCGAGCTTCCACTGCTTTCGTATAAGCATCTTTGTTCGCCTTGTTGGTTTTATCAATCTCAGCATTCCGAGTATTCGCAACCTCTAAATCTTTGCGATATTGCTCCATCTTTTGACGATAAGTAGTCATATCTGCGTCAGATTGAGTTTTACGCTCAGTCCATTTACCTAATTCAGACTCATAAGCTGACTTAGCGGTTGCATTGTCTTTGTCGATTTGAGCATTTTTCGCAACTTGATCTGCTACTGCTTTTTCATAGCGAGATTTAGCAGCTTGATTATCTTTCTTGATTTGCTCATTTTCAGACTTAACAGCTTCTACCTTAGCTAAATGTTGCTCATGTTTTACTTGATTGTTTTTATCAATTTGAGCATTTCTATCATTAGCCGTTTTTAAATCTGTTTGATATTTCGCTTGAGCATCTTCATAGTCTTTCTTAGCTTTTGCATTCTCTTCTTTAATAATCTTAATTTCTTGGTTACGAGTTGCAACCTCTTCTTTAAAACGGTCAGCTTCTTTCTTCACAACCTCTGCTTGGTTGTCATAGTTTTTCTCAACTTCTTTTTGACGCTTTTCCAAGTCAGAAGAACTTGTTGCAGTACCACCATCTGCTGGCGCATCAACAACAACATTCAAACCTGCAGCTTTCGCTTCGGATACCGCATTATCTACCTTGTCACGGTTGACGGTTACATCAAGCGTACCTTCTTTAGCTTTAGCGCTTTCTTGGCTTTCTAAAGCACTAGAAGTTGGTGCGTTTTGTACTTGTTTGGCATTTGTAGCATTATTTGTTACTTCATCCGCACTTACAGTACCACTACTCAAAGCAGTACCTAAAGCTGCAAGACCGAGAATAACACCACAAGCACCATAATGTTTCACTTTACGGATACTTCCGTATGTTTTTGTTTCTGCACTTCTGCTCATGTAAAATTCAAATCCTTTCTTTTACATAAAATAAATTTTGGTAAGTAAACCTTACCAACTAATCATCTAAACAACCTCATTCAAACATAAATCGGAAACGAGCTTGTTTCTACTTTGACAATTATAGCACAAGGGTTAATAGTAGTCAAGGTTCAAACGCAAAAACTTAGAAAAAAGCCTATATTTTGCCAATTACTTAATATGCTAAATCTAGTAAAATTTAGGTTAAAAGCAATAACCACAAGTAAGAAGATAACTACAAACCAACTGAAGTTAAATATTCTAAAGTATTTACACCATTCGTATCTTTTGGATAGTATATATTCAACTGACGTTTCATTAAATTCCACTGATGCGACATATCTAAAACAGTCCAATTTGATAATTCAGATTGTAATAAATTAACAAATTTAACAACATCAAAGTCGTAAGGATACCACTCAACCGCTTTGCTATTACTTTTCAAAGTTGTCCCAAAAGGTTGCATTTTAATCTGCTTATCTCGATGCAACTGAACTCTTTTTATAAACAAAGAACTCTCACCAACACCTAGACTAAATCCTTGGTCAAATAATAATGAAGTTCGATAAAAACCCAAAGTAGAATCAAACATAACTCCAAAGTTCTGAAAATGTCGGTCTGTGTTCAGAAACATTGTATCTAAAGCCACAAAAGCAGAAAAATAAGTAGCACAATCATCATAAGAAACTTGACCGTTTGTAAACCAAACAATCATATTTTGAAGTTCTTTAACGCGGTCTTTAATAGATAATCGAAAATAGTATTTATCTATCCAATATCTGAAAACCAACATGCGTCTATCTTCACTCGATTTTCTTACATTCTGTCTATTAACTTTATCAAATAAAGTTGAGTTAAATTGATAAATATATTCTAAGACAATGTGAAACATAGGAATGAACGAATACCGAGGTTTATACGAAGGACTTTTGCTTATGTTAGGAAAAATATAACGATACGGTACAAAATCTTTAAAGGAAGTAGACTCTAAAAATAGAGAAATCAAAAACTCAGAAAGAGCTTCACCTCCGTGATAATCAACTTTTAAGAAGTAGTCGCCTTCATATCGTTTAGGTTGGTTTCCTTTAGGTGAAAGACTCATGACATAGCACCCCCTGCGCGTAATACATCATAGTAAGATTGGAAACCTTGGTTATAAGGCTCTTCAAACTCAAGCCAAAAACCATCTTCAACATCACAAGCTCTATGCGAAAGCAACTCATCCA
>ERZ772766.30-NODE-30-length-98696-cov-8.165276_pt1 | contig 98696 bp, 86 predicted proteins | sample MGYA00511379_ERZ772766 | MGnify/ENA primary metagenome ERZ772766 (study PRJEB29015, sample SAMEA2737895) | human oral metagenome | biome: human oral; feature: human-associated habitat; material: dental | place: China | collected 2116 ... | reverse complement strand
GCGACAGCGACGGCGTACCGACCAGCGGCGTTACCTACCAATGGCTGCGCGACGGTGTCGCCATCGGCGGCGAGACCAACAGCAGCTACACCCTCACCCAAGACGATGCCGGGCACAAAATCACCGTGCGCGCCACCTACAAAGACAACGCCGGACACGACGAGACCCCGCTTAGCGCGCCGCTGGATGTCGAAAACATCCCACCGCAACCGCAGCCCAATCACGCAGGCACCATAACCATCAGCGGTGAGGCCAAAGTAGGCGCGACCCTCACTGCCGCCGTGACCGACGCCGACGGCACCGCGCAAGCGGACATCACCTACAACTGGTACGCCGACGGCGTGAAAATCGGCGAAGGCGCGCACTACACCCTAACCGCCGCCGAGAAGGGCAAAACCATCACCGTGCGTGCGGCCTACACCGACGACAAAGGCACGGCGGAAAACCCGACCAGCGACGCCACCGCAGCAGTAACGGACGACACCCCGCCGCCTGCTTATGCGCCGGGTGTCACCCTGCACGGCCCGGGCGAGATTACCGAGGGCGGCAAGGCGGTTTATACCGTTGACCTTGATCTTGCCCCGCTGCCCAAGGCGGACACGGCCGCCGGGTTGCTGGATACCCTGCGGCACAACGCTGGACACGGCATCCTTTTCGGTCAGCATCAGGGCTTGAATGCCGGGCGTGCCGATGCCGACGCGCAGGGGTATAAATCTGATGTACATGCCCTCACCGGGCATTACCCGTCCATCGTCGGTCTCGCGATGATGGAACAACCCATGGATCGCAGCAAATCCGTGGAAGAGAACGGCAAGGCTATGGGAGCGGAAATTGCCAAAGTTGATGCGCTGGGCGGCATTGCCGCCGTATCGGCGCATTGGGACAACCCGATGCCGGGACCGAATGGTGCCAACGATTTTTCCAATGTCAGCCTCAAACGCCTGCTGCCGGGCGGTGATTTGAACGGTACGCTGAATGGATGGCTGGATACTGTCGTTGCAATGGCACAGCATGCGGTGCGTGCCGACGGCAGCAAAATCCCCTTCATTTTCCGCCCGCTGCACGAAGGCAATGGCGAATGGGCATGGTGGTACTACGGGCGCGAGGGCGCGGAAACCTACAAGGAGCTCTTCCGCTACGTTGTCAACTACGTCAAGGAACACGGCGCGGACGGGCAAATCCTCACCGCCTTCGCACCGAACGGCAACTTCGGCGGCGACGAAAGCCGCTACCTCCAGCTCTATCCGGGTGATGACGTGGTGGATATTCTTGGCTATGACGGCTACGATACCAACGCCGCCAAACCGGCCAAAGACGGTTGGGTCAAGGAAGTCGTGGAAGACATGGCGATGCTTGCCCGCATGGCCGAAGCGCGTGGCAAAGTCGCTGCGCTGACCGAATTCGGGCGCGGCGGCGACAAAATGATCAAGCCGCAGGGCAACGTTGATCCCGAGTTCTATACCGACCTGCTCAAAGGCATCCTTGCCGATCCGGACGCACGCAAAATTGCCTACATGATGACCTGGGCGAACTGGGGCGAGAACGACATCTACGTTCCGAAAGAAGGGGAAGAACTGGCGGCCAATTTCAAGGCGTTCGTCGAACAACTGTTGCTGACCCGCGTTGCTGACCGCGATATCACGGTGGACGTCACTATCGAACACGGCACGACGGACGACGGCGATGTCAGGCTCAGCACCCAGCGCGTCACCATCCGCAAAGGCGAAAGCAGCGCGACCTTCACCGTTGAGGCCGTTGCCGACGGCAAGGCGGAAGGCGATGAAAAATACACCGTGAAAATCAGCAATCCGCAAGGGGCAACGATAGAAGCGGGCAAGGACAGCGTCGCCACCACGGTTCATGACGACGGCAGCGTTTCCCCGCCGACCCCGCTCAATCACGAAGGGCAAATCACCATCAGCGGCGAAGCGAAGGTTGGCAGCACGCTGACGGCGACCGTCAGCGACGCCGACGATTTCGCCGCCGATAAAGTGCAATACCAATGGCTGCGCGACGGCGTCGCTATCGACAAGGCGACAGGCAGCACCTATCAGCTCACGAACGACGACGCAGGCCACAAAATCACCGTGCGCGCCACCTACAAAGACAACGCCGGGCATGATGAAACCCCGACCAGTGACGCGACGGACATCCCCGCGCCGCCTGCAAACCACGAAGGCACCGTAACCATCAGCGGTGAAGCGAAGGTTGGCAGCACGCTGACTGCGACCGTGACTGACGCCGACGAGTTCGCCGCCGATAAAGTGCAATACCAATGGCTGCGTGACGGCGTCGCTATCAGCGGACAAACGGGCAACACCTATCAGCTCACCCGAGACGACGCCGGGCATAAAATCACCGTACGCGCAGTGTACAAAGACAACGCGGGCCATGACGAAACCCCGCTCAGTCTGCCGACGGATACCGTCGCCGATAATGGCGCGACGGTGAACCACGAAGGCACCATCAGGGTCGAGGGCACCAACCGCGTCGGCTATACGTTCACCGCCGTGATTGACGATGCCGACGGTGTGCCGAAAGACGGCGTGACGTATGAATGGTACGAGTTCTACGGCAAACATCTCGGCAGCGGCAAGACCATCACCCTCACGGAGGAACAGGTGGGGATGCAGTTGCAGGTGAAGGCGAGCTACACCGACAACGCCGGGCATCATGAAGACATCACCAGCCGTTTCAGCGGCACCGTCCTGCCCGATCACGGCGGCGGCACGGGCGCAGGCATCAATCCGCCGGCCGCCGACGCGCCGCATGTCACCCTGAGCGGCGCGGACACGGTCAAGGAAGGCGACACCATCATCTACACCGTCTCGCTCGACAAGCCCGTGGATAAAGATGTCAGCGTGGACATCAAAATCCGCCACGGCAGCACCACGGTGGATGATGTCGGCGTGCGCTGGGGCATGCAGCGCGCCACCATCAAGGCGGGCGAAACCAGCACGCGCATCTGGGTCGATACTGCCAAAGACGGCGAGGCCGAGGGCAATGAAACCTACACGCTGACCATCAGCGATGCCGTGTACGGCACGGTCTATGCGCCGAACGTCAAGCCGATCGAGGACAAGGTCAGCGCCCAGTCCGTGTTCATGCTGTCGTACAAATACCCGCTGGCGCAGCCCAACACCGACATCTATTCCGACTACTGGCAGGCGGTGCACAAAGCGGGCAGCAAGAAAATCCCCTATGTGCTTGTCACGCCGGACGCCAAGCCCGACGCCATCCTTGATCCGGGCTATGTGAAAGTCATCGCGAAGAACATCGAGCTGGGCTTCAAGAACGTCGTCTATGTGCGCACCATCCAGCAGACTCGCGATCTGGCCGAAGTCAAAGCCGAGATCGAAAAATACTTCGAGCTCTACGGCAAGGACAACATCCACGGCATCTACCTGGATGAAATCAACCCGCACAGCAACGCCGCCGTCGCCTATCTCGCCGAACTCTACAACTACATCAAGAGTCAATACGGCAACAAACTGGTGGTGGCCAATCCGGGTATCCACATCACCGACGCCATCGCCCCCTATGCCGACCTCTTCATGCTCAATGAAAGCACGGCGGATGATTACATCAACCACTACGAAAACCCGACCTCGGCCTTTGAAAACGATCCGGCGAACGCGCACCGCATCATGCACACCATCTATGACGCGAGCGCTGCCGACTACGACAGGATCATCGAACTGACGCGCAGCCGCAATGCGGGCTGGGTATACCTCACCACCGACAGCACCCATCCGGACGGCCGCCCCTACAACGACCTGCCGCAGGATTTCGGCCAACTGGTGGATCACATCAACGACCTAGGCGCGACCCCCGCCGACCCGAACCGCAGCGGCACCCTGCCGGTGCTCAACGGGGCCTATATCGACAACGCCGGCGTGGAAACCACCATCATCGATGCCGACAGCAGCAACCGGCCGGGCAGCGTCCACATCGAAGGCGAGGCGAAAGTCGGCAGCGAACTGACGGCGACGGTTGCCGACAGCGACGATTTCGCCGCCGATAAAGTGCAATACCAATGGCTGCGCGACGGCGTCGCCATCAAAGACGCAAACGGCAAAACCTATCAGCTCACCGCCGACGATGCCGGGCACAAAATCACCGTGCAGGCGACCTATAAGGACAACGCCGGGCATGATGAAAACCCGACCAGCGACGCGACGGACATCCCCGCCCCGCCTGCGAACCACGCAGGCACGGTTGCCATCACGGGCGAGGCCAAAGTGGGCGGCACGCTTACCGCCACCGTCAGCGACGCCGACAATTTCGATGCCGCAAGCGTTAGTTACCAATGGCTGCGCGACGGCGTCGCTATCAGCGGCGAAACCAGTAGCAGCTACACCCTCACCCGCGACGACGCCGGGCACAAAATCACCGTGCGCGCGGTGTACAAAGACAACGCCGGGCATGATGAAAACCCGACCAGCGACGCGGCGGACATCCCCGCGCCGCCTGCGAACCACGCGGGCACCGTCACCATCAGCGGTGAAGCGCTGGTGGGCAAAACCCTGACTGCGACCATTGCCGACGGTGACGGCGTTGATCCCGCCCAGGCGCAGTATCAATGGCTGGTGGACGGCAAAGCTGTGAATGGCGCAACGGGTGCCACCTACGAAGTCCGCCCCGAAGATGCGGGCAAGGCCATCAGCGTCCATGTCGAATACACCGACAACGCCGCGCACGGCGAAAAACTCGACAGCGGCAGGGCAGACGCCACTGTTGACCACCACAGCGGCTACAAACTCGTCTGGCAGGACGAATTCAACGGCAACGCACTCGACGAAAACAACTGGGGCTACCAGACCGGCGGCTGGAACTCATCGGGAGTGCAGAACTACTACAGCGCCGGCGACAAAAACGTCTCCGTCAGCGACGGCAGCCTGAAAATCACCGCGCACCACGAGAGCGCCCCCATCGTGCGCGGCTCGGGCGAAGACCAGAAAAGCTACGACTTCTCCTCGGGCTTCGTGCAAACCCAGGGCAAACAGGCGTGGACCTACGGCTACTTTGAAGCACGGCTGAAAATGCCGAATGCCGAAAACGGCAGCCTGTGGCCGGCCTTCTGGATGAGCCCGAACGAAGCCAAATACGGCGGCTGGCCGCGCAGCGGGGAAATCGACATCCTCGAAACCCGCAGCTACATCAACAACGCCGACCGCGACCACGACGGACAAATCAAAGTCGCCGCCGACGCGCACTGGGGCACCGGCTCCGGCAAAGGCAAGCACAGCCACAAACAGGGCATCACCTATGTGGATGGCAGCGACGAATGGCACACCTACGCCGTCAAATGGCAGGAAGGCAAACTCGAATACTACGTTGACGGGCGGCACTACCACACCATCGACAACTTCGGCGCACCGAATGCCACCGAACATCCCGGCCCGTTCAACATCCCGTTCTACCTGCGCCTCAACGTCGCCGTCGGCGGCGACTACATGAGCGGGAAATACCAGGATGCGCACAACAGCATCGACAAATTCCCGGCGACGATGGAAGTCGATTACGTCCGCGTGTACCAGCTTGACGGCAACACCCCGCCCACGCCGCAGCCGAACCACGCAGGCCAAATCACCATCAGCGGTGAGGCGAAAGTGGGCGGCACGCTTACCGCCACCGTCAGCGACGCCGACAATTTCGATGCCGCAAGCGTTAGTTACCAATGGCTGCGCGACGGCGTCGCTATCAGCGGCGAAACCAGTAGCAGCTACACCCTCACCCGCGACGACGCCGGGCACAAAATCACCGTGCGCGCGGTGTACAAAGACAACGCCGGGCATGATGAAAACCCGACCAGCGACGCGGCGGACATCCCCGCGCCGCCTGCGGAAAATCACGCGCCGAGCGGGGCCGTAACCGTCAGCGGCGTTGTCGAAGTCGGCCGTACCCTCGTCGCGGGCAACAATCTCGACGACCAGGAAGGCATGGGGCAAGTCAGCTATCAATGGCTGCGCGACGGGCAGGACATCAGTGGCGCGACGGGCGACAAATACACCCTGACCGATGCCGACGCCGGACACCGGATCAGCGTCCGTGCCAGTTACACCGACGGCGCGCAAAACGCCGAAAGCAAGGCCAGTTTCACCACCGGCAGCACCGCTGCCGCCGGCACGGCACCGACCTATCACGACATTTCGGGACAAGCCGAAATCGAATGGGCCGGGGTGAAATGGTATGTGCGTGACAGCGACTGGAATTCAGGCTCACCCGGCAGTGGCAACTGGTCGCGCGGCAATACGCAGATTGACGGCACCGACATGCACATGTCGCTGACCAATCCGGACGGTAAAACCCCGATCGCTTCGGAAATCATCTCCAGCAACGCGATGGGTTACGGCACTTATGAGACCACCTTCCGCGCCGATTTCAGCAAGTTTGATCCCTACACCGTCTTCGGCTTCTTCACCTATGAATGGTCGCAGACGACTGTGGCTGGCAACCGCGAAATCGACGGCATCGAAGTTTCGCGCTGGGGCGATCCGGCCCTGAAAGGCGTCTTCACCTACTACCCGCCGAGTGAGGCCGACAACGGCATCAAAATGCGGCCGGGTTACACTTGGGCGGAAGACGTCAAGCACGTCAGCATGAAACTCGACTGGCAGCCGGACAAAATCACCTGGACGCTGCGCAACGCCGAAACCGGCGACGTGCTGCACCAGGTCGAAAGCACGCGCGACATCCCCGATGCGGCGAACCAGCAAGTACACTTCAACCTGTGGACGTACAAGCCTACCGACCCGCCGAACGAATGGTGGACGGCCACGCCGCAGAAAGTCACCCTCGGCTCCTTCAACTACACCCCGCTTTCCGGCGGCACCCCGCCTGCCGCCAATAAAGAAGGCAGCATCAGCATCACGGGCGAGGCCAAAGTGGGCGGCGTGCTGAGTGCAAACGTCACGGACGGCGACGGCGTGCAGGAAAGCGCCATCACCTACCAATGGCTGCGCGACGGCGTCGCCATCGACCAGGCAACAGGCAGCACCTATCGGCTCACCGCCGACGACGCCGGGCACAAAATCACCGTGCAGGCGACCTACAAAGACAATGCCCACCACGACGAAAGCCCGTCCGCGACGCAGGACATTGCCCGGACGCCAAGCGGTGAAAACCACAGTGGCAGTATCACCATCAAGGGCGAGGCCAAAGTGGGCAGCACCATGACGGCGGAAATCAGCGACCGGGACGGCGTGCCGACAAGCGGCGTCAAATACCGGTGGTTTGGCGATGACAAACCGATTGACGGGGCGAATGGCGCAACCTTTGCCGTCACCGATGCCGTGGTCGGGCAGCAAATCCGCGTCGAAGCCATCTACACGGACAACGCCGGACACGATGAACGCCCGACCAGCGACCTCACCCCTGCCGTCACCACCGGCGCGATGGACAACCACAGCGCCCTCTTTCCGCCGGCAGCGGCAGACGCCCCGCGCGTCAGCCTGAGCGGGGCGGCAACTGTCAACGAAGGCCGGCAGGCCACCTACACCGTGAGCCTCGACAAAGCGGCGGACAAAGACGTGGCGGTGGACGTGCAAATCAACTACGGCACCGCCTCGGACAGCGACGCCAAACTGACCTGGGACATCAAGCGGGTCATCATCCCGAAAGGGCAGACCGGCAAAGACTTCACCGTGGATACCACCGGCGACGGCCAGGCCGAAGGCAACGAAACCTATACCGTGAAAATCGCCAACGCCCTGATGGATGACTTTGGGCCGCAAAACGTCCCGCCGTTCAGCGGCAGCGTCACCGCGCAGTCGCAAATGATCCCGGCCTACAAATACCCGACCGGCAACTGGGAAACCGACACCTACTGGGATACCGTGCACAAAATCGGCGGCGAAAAAATCCCCTACACCGTCATCAACCCGTCGAGCGGCGCAGGCAAAACCGTTGACCCCAACTACGCTACCCTCGTTGACCAGAACATCGCCGCCGGTATCAAAAACATCGGCTACATCCGCACCATATACAGCAACCGCCCCATCGAAGAAGTCAAAGCCGAAGTGGACCGCTACTTCGAGTTCTACGGCAAAGACAAAATCCACGGCTTCTTCTTTGACGAACTGGCGAACACCAACGAAGCCACCGCCTACATGGCCGAGCTGTACAACTACGTGAAAGGCAAGGGCGCGGAAAAAGTCGTGGTCGCCAACCCCGGCTGGCACATCACCGACGCCATGTCGCCCTACGCGGACATCTTCGTCACCACGGAAATCAGCGCGGACCAGTACATCAACAACTATCAGAAGCCGACCTCCGCCTTTGAAAACAATCCGGAGAACGCGAAGCACATCTACCACATGATCCATGACGTCTCGCCGGAACAATACGACCAGGTGCTGCAACTCTCCCGCGAGCGCAACGCGGGCTGGGTCTTCATCACCAGCGACTCGCAGGAAAACCCGCTGCCGCCGGAGCAGAGGGAAGCCCATCCGGAGCAGGACGGCAACCCGTACAACTATCTGCCGGAAAACATGGCATCGCTGAGCGACCGCATCGCCAACCTGGGTGCGATTGACTCGCCGCTGCAACACGCGGGCGGCAAAATCGTCAGCGCGCAAATGGGCAACGACAGCGTGACCACGGAAATCATCGACGCCGACAGCGGCAACATGCGCGCCCCGCAAGAAGCCGAAATCCGGCATGACGACGCGAGCGCCGCCCAAAGCGCGCACCACGACGGGCAGGACGACGCGGCGCAGCCGCACGACGACAGCGCGGGACACAGCCCGCTGTTCGGCGAAGAACTGCCACACGCCGACCTCGGCGGCCTGCTCAACCTCGAAGGCGAAGCCGTGCTCGACTACCTCGGCGCACACAGCGGCGAACTGCTTGCCCGGGCACAAGCGCACGATGGCCTGTACGGCATCGAAGGCAGCGGCGCGGCGGACACCTTCATCACCGCACACGGCAACCACCTGCTGCAAGGCGGCGCAGGTGCCGACACCTTCGCCTTCCTGCTGGATGGCAACAGCAGCGGCGACCGCATCCTCGACTTCGACATCGCCGCAGGCGACCGCATCGTCTTCGCCGGTGAACATATGCAAGGCGCGCACATCTCCGTCGCGCACGAACACGGCGGTACACAAGTCAACATCACCGACAGCGCGGGCAACCGCCACAGCGTGGACATCACCACGGCTGACGGCAACGCGCCCGACGGGCAAGACCTCCTGAGCCACGTCGAAATCCGTGGCCCGCAGGGCTACCACGACACCGCCTACCACGGCGACGTCAACCGTCACCTGCCGGAAGAAGAGCAGCACAGCGGCATCGTCATCTGAACAGGCACACGCCGACGACCGCCTGCCCGCACGGGCAGGCGGTTTTTTGTGTCCGTCCTTCGTACGCGGCAAAAGCCGCAACGCTTTTGCTTTCGCGGTCAAGCGGCTATATTGCGCGCCCATCACTCACACCCAGGGAGAAAACACCATGTGCGGAATCGTCGCCGGCGTCGCCGAACGCAATATCACCCCCATCCTGCTCGAAGGCCTGAAACGCCTCGAATATCGCGGCTACGACTCGGCCGGGCTTGCCGTCTGCCACGACGGCCGCATCGAGCGCTGCCGCGCCGTCGGCAAGGTGGCGAGCCTCGTCGCCAAAGCGCAGGAAGCGCAGATCAGCGGCACCAGCGGCATCGCCCACACCCGCTGGGCGACGCACGGCGTGCCGAGCGAAAGGAACGCCCACCCGCACATGAGCGGCGAACGCATCGCCGTCGTCCACAACGGCATCATCGAAAACTACCAGGATATCCGCGACGAACTGCGCGCGCGCGGCTACACCTTCCACAGCGACACCGACACCGAAGTCATCGCCCACCTCATCGACAGCCACTACACCGACGACCTGCACGCCGCCGTGCGCGCCGCCACCGCCCGCCTGCGTGGTGCCTATGCCATCGCCGTCGTCGCCGCCGACCGCCCCGGCGAAATCGTCGCCGCCCGCCACGGCTCGCCGATGGTTATCGGCATCGGCATCGGCGAGAACTTCGCCGCCTCCGACATCTACGCCCTCCTGCCCGTCACCCGCCGCTTCGTCTCCATGCAGGAAAACGACAGCGCCCGCATCACGAAAGACGGCTACCAGATTTATGACGCGAGCGGCACCGCCGTCGCCCGCGCCGAAAGCGAGAGCGAACAGAGCGCCGACCTCACCGGCAAAGGCGGCTACAAACACTACATGCAAAAAGAAATCTTCGAACAGCCGACCGCCATCGCCGACACCCTCGAAGGCCGCCTCAGCCACGGCGAACTGCACCTCGCAAGCCTGCGCCCGGCGTTGCTCGATGCCCTCGCGCGCATGCGGCAAATCCACATCATCGCCTGCGGCACCAGCTACCACGCGGGCCTCGTCATGAAATACCACTTTGAGGGAAACGGCATCCCGACCGCCGTCGAATACGCCAGCGAATACCTCTACCGCCCCATCGCCGTGCCGGCAGACACCCTGCTCATCACCCTCTCCCAATCCGGCGAAACCGCCGACACCCTCGCCGCGCTGGAAAAAGGCAAACAGGACGGGCGCTATCTCGACAACCTCGCCATCTGCAACGTCCCCGAAAGCGCGCTGACCCGCGCCGCCGCGCACACCCTCCTCACCCGCGCCGGGCGGGAAATCGGCGTCGCCTCCACCAAAGCCTTCGTCACCCAGCTTGCCGTGCTGCACCTCGTCAACGCCATCATTGCCGAACTGCAAGGCCGCGCGTACAGCCGCGAACAGCTTGCCGCCTTCGACCGCCTGCCGCGCGAACTGCACGACATCCTCGCCCTCGAACCTGCCATTGCCCAAGCGGCGAAAAGCCTCGAACACCGCCACGGCTGCCTCTACCTGGGACGCGGCGAAAACTACCCGCTCGCCGCCGAGGGCGCGCTCAAACTGAAAGAACTCGCCTACATCCACGCCGAAGCCCACCCCGCCGGCGAACTCAAACACGGCCCGCTAGCGCTGGTGGACGAGAACATGCCCGTCATCGCCCTCATCAAATACGACCAGCTCGCCGAAAAAGTCATCAGCAACCTTGAAGTCGTGCAGGCGCGCGGCGGCCGCCTCATCCTCTTCGCCGACGACCGCGTCGCCCTCGACGGCTTCCCCGGTGCGCAAATCATCCGCCTCGGCCAGCTCGACGACCTCACCGCCGCCATCGCCAGCATCATCCCGCTGCAACTCTTTGCCTACCACGTCGCCCTGCTGAAAGGCACGGATGTGGATCAGCCGCGCAACCTCGCCAAATCCGTCACGGTGGAATAAATGCTGACCATCATCTCCGGCGGGCAGACCGGCGTGGACCGCGCTGCGCTGGACGCCGCCCTCGCCGCCGGTACTCCCTGCGGCGGCTGGTGTCCGGAAGGCCGCCTCGCTGCCGATGGTGTGATTGACGCCCGCTACCCGCTACAAGAACTCATCGGCGGCGGCTACCGCAAACGCAACCGGCAGAACGTCCTCGACAGCGATGCCACCCTGCTCATCGTTGCGGGTGCGGCTGTCGGCGGTACGGCATTGACGCTCCGCTTCTGCCAGCAATACCACAAACCTACCTGTTGCTCGACAGCCTCAGTCAAAACCCGACGGACGCCGCTACGACTGCTACCGCCTGGATTGTGCGCGAACACTTCCAGACGCTGAATGTGGCAGGCCCCAGCGGCGATCGCCTGCCGCCGCTTTACGACTACGCCCGCATGACCGTCGCCGCCATCCTGCAACAACTGCGACAGGGCGGCTGATACCCAACCCCCGCCCGGTGGCGCTTCCTCATGACCCGGTGAGGCAACGGCGGCATGGAAAACGTAAGCGGCGTTGCCTGCGGGGAAGAGACACAAAAAATCCCGCTGTGGCGGGATTTTTTGCGGGCCGTTGGCGTTTAGAAGTTATAGTTGAAGCCCAGCCACACGCTGCGTTCGGGGGCGGCGACGGGGGCGGGGTTGATTGCCGCCGTGTGCGGTTGTTCGTTGTAGGCAAAGTAGCGGCGGTTGAAGAGGTTGTTGACGCCGAGGGTCACGGCGAAGCGGTCGCGGGTTTGCAGGCTGCCGTAGAGGTTGACGGTGGCATAGCCCGCCGTCGGGTAGTCGATGCCGAGACCGGTTGCCTTGTTGCTGTCGCGGCGGCTGTTTTTGTGCGCGTAGTGCAGGTTCACGCCGAAGTTGTAGCTGCCGAAGGGGGCGTAGTCGCGCCAGTCGAGAGCGAGGTCGGCAGTGAGCGGGCGGACGTGGTAGAGCGCGCGGTTGTCGCTGTCGTTTTCGCCGTACTGGTAGCGGATTTTGCTGCGCGCGGCGAGATTGGCCGTCAGGCTTTTTGCCGCGCCGATTTCCGCGCCGATGAGGGTGGCGTCCACGTTGCGGCTGATGACGCTGCCGTCGCTTTGGCGGATGCCGCTTTGTCCGCGCGCGCGGTCGAGGGTGATGAAGTTGCCCACTTTGTCGTAATCGGCGTTGGCTTCGATTTGCCAGGCACCGCCGAGGTCGCCGTTCGCCACTTTGCCGTAGTCGCGCCAGCCCGCGCCCTGCCAGCTGGCAGCGAGGCTGATGCGGTTGTGGCGTTCGGGTTTGAGGTGGGGGTTGCCGATCCAGCCCATGCCGTTTTGCCCGGGCAGGGCGTGGAAGCGTTCGGTGTTGTCGGGCTGGCGGATGAGGCTGTCGGCGGCGATGCGGTAGGTTTGCCGTTCGTCCGGGCGGTATTCGTAGGCGAGCGCTGCGCCGACGCCGTCGGTTTTGGCTTTGTGATTGAGGGCGCTGCCGTAGTAGCGTTGCCAGAGTTGGTTCGGCGCCGGGATGGTTTGCCCGCCGACGCGGGCCCCCCGGTTTTTGGCGCGCGGGTCGGCAGTGAGGTGGTCGTAGCTCAGGCCACCGCTCAATTGATGCTGCGGAGTGATGTCCCAGTAGTGGTCGTAGTAGAGGTGCCAGCGGTCGCTGTGCACGTCCGGGAAGCGGTAGGCGTTGCGCAGCAGGCCTTGCGGGGTGTTGAGGTAACGCTCGGCGTTGTGGTTGTCGTGGCCGTAAGAGAGGCCGATGTGGCTGCGCTGGTCGCCGTATTGCAGGCGGTAGTCGGCGCTGAGGTCGTAGAGGTTGCGGTCGATTTTCATGTTGACGCGCTGCGGCCCTGCGCGGCGCAGGCTGTAATTGTCGGCGCGGCGGTCGAGGTGGATGTTGCGCGCGCCTAGGTTCAGGGTGTTGCTCTGGTCCTGGGCGCCGAGGCGGGCGCTGCCGTTGACCACGACGCGGCGGGTGCGTCGCGCGTCCATCTGGTCGCTGGGCTGTTTGTCGTTGTCGATGTTGTCGCGCACGACGCCGAGGCGGTATTCCTGGATGTTGTCCGGCACGGCACCGAGGACGACCGCCCGGCCGTCGCGGGTGTAACCGGCGTTGACGCGCGCGCCGCTGCCGTCTTTGTAGTCGCCGAGATGCTGGCGGTAGGCATTGCCGATGAGGTAGCTGTTGCTGCCGCGCAGGCGCAGCAGGGCGCGTTCGCCGTCGCCGTGGCTGCCGATTTGTGCGCCGAGTTGCAGCGGCCGGGTGGTGCTGCCCGCAACGTCGTTGGCGATGTTCGGGTCGAGCCAGGGGCGGGCGTAGTCAAAGGGGTTTTCCACCGGGGTGTTGATGTCGGTCTGCGGGGTGATGACCGGCGGCGGGCCGAAGTTGTATTGCATGTGGTAGGCGTCGGCAGAGGCGAGGTCGGTCGCTTTTTCGGCATGAGCGCCTGCCAGCGCGAGGGCGGGGAGGAGGTAGTGGATACGCATGGCGGTGTTCCGGTTGGGGTTTGCCTGGGGTCTGTTGACACTCAACATTGCGGCGGCTTTTCGACCAAAATCCGGCAGCTGCTGCGTTAAAAATGCGCGCAAGGTGTCCAACCTTACTGCGCTTTTTGCCTTGCATCTGCCGTTTTTGCCGCAAAAATCCGCTGCGCAAGTCAAATGTCAATAGACCCTAATGTTAGGAATTATTATTATTAAACGGTATGATTTTTGTCATGATATTTCCCCAGTGTCTTGTTTTTGCTAGTTTTGTTTCTTCATATGGAAGGCGTGCTACACTGCGTTTTATTGTTTTTTGTTCATGCAATAAGGATTCCCGCCATGCCCCGTTTTCCCGCCGCGCTGCTGTTTGCCGCGCTTGCCCTGCCGCAGGCCTATGCCGCCGTCCATCACAAGTACCAGCCGCTTGACACGAATTACCCCGTCCCCGCTGAAAATGTGCTGTGGGTCGCCGCTGATGCCCCCGTCGGGGGCGACGGTAGCCGCGACAAGCCGCTGGATACCATCCGCACCGCCGTGCAGCGGGCGACGGACGGCACGACCATCATCCTGAAAAGCGGCGCCTACCGCGAGCCGCATTTCTTCGTGACCAAGAACCACATCACCCTGCAAGCGGAGCCGCATGGCGATGTCTGGCTGAAAGGCAGCACTGTCGTCCCCGCCGAGCGCTTCGAGAAAGAGGGCAACCTCTGGAAAGTCACGGGCGATTTCCAGAATTTCTGCCACGTCTGCACCCTCTCTGCCGGGCCGCAACAGGCGGGGATGTCCGCCTATCCGGAGCAGGTATTCATCAACGACGAACCGCTGCGCCAGGTGCTCAGCAAGGATGAAGTGACGGCGGGGACGTTCTATGTGGAAGACCACACGCCGACCACGCTGAAAGACCCGCAGAACAACCGCGCCGGCTACAACATCGGCGCGCAGGACGACATCACCTATTACCTCGGCAGCGACCCCGCTGCCGGCACGGTGGAAATCAGCGAGCGCAGCCGTGCCTTCAGCGCCGGCGGCGGTACGCACCACTTCACCATGCGCGGCATCAACGTCGCGCAGTTCTCGCCGAACCATGTCTGGAATTTCAAGGACCCGCGCCTGGACGATAAAAGCGGCCCGGCGGCGGTGGTGATTGCCAGCAACAACGCACTGGTGGAAAACGGCATTTTTGCGCAGAACACCAGCTCCGGCCTCGCCATCATCGAAAACAACGGCGCGCGCGTGGCGGGCAACCGCTTCATCGACAACGGCGGCGCGGGCACCGGCGGCAACTACGCCCAGAACGTCACCTTTGAAAACAACTACTTCGCCAACAACAACCTTGACGGCTACCCAACCAACGGCAGCATCTGCCAGGCCTACTGCGGCTTTGCCCACCTGAAAATCACCCACGTGATGAACACCGTCTTCCGCAACAACATCATCGACGACAGTATGCGTCCACCCGCTACCGACCCCGCCAACCGCGACGACCAGCTGCCCGGCTTCTGGTGCGACGAAGGCTGCATTGACGCGAAAATCACCAACAATTTCTTCACCAACGTGCCGCTCGCCATCTTCTACGAAGTCTCCGATCGCGGCATCATCGCCTCCAACATCATCGAAAACGGCGCGGTCGGCATCTCGCTCTCCGGTTCCAGCAACACCCGCATCTACAACAACACCATCTCGCGCACCTTCCACCCCATCCGCCTGCGCGAAGACGACCGCCTCGGCGGCTGCAACTTCTACAAAGACGGCCGCTGCCAAACCGAAGAACGCTGGTCGAAAGGCAAAAACCTGAGTTGGGCGCAGACCGGCACGGAAATCTACAACAACATCCTCTCCTCGCGCGCCTTCCAGAAAAACGACAGCAGCGGTCCGCACTACGCCTACCCGCTGCGCACCGTCGGCGGCATCGACCAGGACGGACAGCGCAAAACCTTCACCAACGACATGTTCACAGGGCTGGACTACAACGCCTACTACCGCAGCAACCTCGAAAACGAGCCTTACGTCATTACTTGGGACCTGGCCGACGTCAAAGACCCGCTCAACCTGCTCTTCGTGCGCACCGCCGACCTCGCCGCGCACAACAAAGTGAACAAAAAAATCAACGGACTGGAACGCCACGCGCTCGACCTCTTCGGCAGCCGCGCGGAAAACCCCTTCTTCATCCGCGAAGCCGCAGGCAACGACGCCTACAAACAAAGCAACTACCACCTGCGCGCCGACAGCCCCGCCAAAGGCAGCGGCAAAGCCCTGCCGCTGGACATCGCCCGCGCCATTGATCCCAGTGGCAAAATCAAACCGGGCATGGCGGTGGACCGGGGCGCGCTGATGAACATCATGATGGACGCCACCGGCGGCGCGACCGCCCCGGAACGCGTAACCGCCAGCCTGCACAAAGAGCACTCTGTGCCGACTGCCGCCGCACACCGCGCCCCGCACGGCACCACAACAGGCGGCAATAACAGCAGCACAACAAGCGCGGACAGCAGCGGCAACAGCATCGTTGCCAATCCGGCACTCTCCTACTACGGCCTGAACGGCAGCAGCAGTGCAAACAGACAAAACCTCACCCTCAAAGCCGCGACCGCAGGCGACAGCGCGCCTGCCGTTGCCGCAGACCACCGCAACATGGGCGTCCTGCCGGACAGCCGCCTGCCGCATGACCGCTACGACCGCATCCGCCCGTACAGCGAAGGCATGGCCGCCGTGGAAAAAAACGGCCGCTGGGGCTTCATCGACCAAAAAGGGCGGGAAATCGTCAGACCGCAGTATCAGGATGTGCTGCCCTATGGCGAAGCGCGCGCGGCGGTGAAAAAAGACGGCCACTGGGGCTTTATCGACCCCAAAGGCAAAGAAACCGTCAAACCGCAGTACGACAATGTCTGGTCATACAAAGACGGCCGCGCCACCGTGGAAAAAAACGGCAAACGCCACGCCCTGGACCTCAACGGCAACGAAACCGCGCCGTAATACCAATCCCAAGAAACAAACAGGATGCGCACGGCGGGCTTCGGCCCGCCGTGGCGATATTGATGGCGGAATGAAGCCGCCCTGCGGCAGATGATTTTGGGGTTACGGGAACCGCCTGGCGCGCGAATCGTTATGGCACTTCCGGCATCGGTGCGGGTTGGGCGTTTTTCATCCGGTCTTCTGTCCAGTAGTCTTGCGGGTCTTGTGTCGTCGGTGCCGGGGTGGCGGTCGAGCTGTCCGATACCGGCGTATCCGGCGGCGGTGGCGCGGTAAAGTTTTCGTGACCACCGCCGCCACCGCAGGCAGTGAGGAAAGCAAGAGCGGGCAGGGCGATGATGAGCGGTGTTTTCATGGGTATCTCCTTGAAGTTTGAGAAAGTCATGCCGACGGCAACGCCCGCAACTGCATGGCATCACTGAGCCACAGCACATCTGCCACCTCGCGGCGGGTGATGCGCGCCAGTTCGGGGTAGTCGAGGTAGCGCGCGGGGTTGGTGATGGCCATGCCGAGCGCTTCTTCCACCGCGAGGTGCATGTAGCGGATGGCGTTTTGCACGCATTGCAGCAGGGTGACGTGCGCGCCGGCGAGTGAGCCGTGTTCGTTGACCAGACGGTCTTTTTCGACGAAGACGCGCACCCCGCCCGGCAGGGTAAATTCGCGGATGTCCGTGCCGATGGTGTGCATGGAATCGGTAACGAGGATGAGGCGGTCTGTGCCGATGAGCTTGCCGGCAGCGGCGAGCGAGAAGGGGTCAACGTGTACGCCGTCGGCGATGATGCCGCAGTAAAGACGCAGTTCGGCGGCGCTGCCGATAACGCCCGGTTCGCGGCCGACCAGCGGCGGCATGGCGTTATAGAGGTGGGTCACGCCGCCGAGGCCTTCGGCGAAGGCGCGCTGCATGTCGGCTTTCGCCGCCATTGTGTGCGCGGCGTTGACGCGGATACCGAGGTCGCGGATGCGGCGGACGGTGCCCGTTGGGACGCGTTCCGGCGCCAGCGAGATGATGCTGTGTTGCAGGTCAGCGGCGTGTTTTTCGTAGCAGGCGAAGTCTTTGTCATCGGGGGCGCGGATGAGGCGTGGATCGTGCGTGCCGTGTTTTTCCGGATGGATGAACGGCCCTTCAAAATGCCCGCCGAGGATGCCGTGCACATGGCGGCTTGCTTCGGCAATAGCTGCGATGCCGTGCAGATAGTTGTCCTGCGTGTCGCAGATAAAGGTCGGCAGCATGGCGACGGTGCCATAGGTGCGGTGCGCAGAGAGAATCTGCGCCAGACCTTCTGCGTCACAGTGCGCATTCACCAGATAACCGCCGCCGCCGTTCGCCTGCGTTTCGATGAAGCCGGGGCTGAGGATGCCGCCATCGAGACGGCGCACGGGCGCATCGGCGGGCAGGTCGCTGTCGGCGACAAGGGCGACGGTCCTGCCGCCGTCAACGAGCAGGCTGTGGTCGTGCAGCATCACGCCATCGTGAAAAATACGCGCGCCCTGGAAATAAGTGGTCATGGATAATGTCCGGTAAAAGTGAGGCGGTTATTGTAGCGCTGTGCCGACGGGTTGCGGGGCGAGCTTCCGCCTCTTATTATTGACTGATAATTCCCATGCAATCCAACGGGAGAGGTAAAGCATGATTACAGAGGAAAAATCATCCGGCGGCTGGCTGCACGGTTTTGTTTTCAGTTTTTTATCCATTTTCACATTCAACATGCTTGGGAAAATCTTTATCCAAGATTGCAGATGGAATCCGGATTGGCAGGAAACAAGGATTTTGCCGCTTGCGGCACATTCATGGCGGCAGTAATTATGGATAGTTACTGCATTCACAGGAAAGGACGCGGCATAAAAACATAATTCCGGACAATCATCATGGCCAAATTCAACGATCCCGCCGCTTATGAACGCTATATGGGCGGCTGGAGCCGCGCGGCAGGTGAACAATTTTTAGACTGGCTGGGACAACCGCACGGCCTGCGCTGGTTGGATAACGGCTGCGGCAGCGGCATTTTCAGCGAGCTGTTGTGGCAGCATGCAGCACCGTCAGCCCTGCACTGCCTTGATATATCGGAGGAATTGCTGGAACGCGCGCGGCAGCGTCTGCCGCAGGCAATCACCCTGCACCACGGTGATGCCAACGCCTTGCCCTTTGCCGCTGGCAGTTTCGATGCTGCCGCAATGGCGCTGGTTATCGTCTTTCTCGCTGATGCGCTGCAAGCCGTGCGTGAAATGCAGCGCGTGGTGCGTAGCGGCGGGGTGATTGCCACCTACATTTGGGATTTGCCGCATGGCTTCCCCTACGCTGATGCCTTTGCCGCCCTGCGTGATTGCGGCGTGCTGCCTGACCGCGCCGCCCCCGATGAAGCGACGGCGCTTCCGCAGTTGCGCGCCTTGTGGGAAAACGCGGGGTTGCAGCAGGTGGAAACCCGCGCCTTTACCGTCGGCCGCGCTTACCCCGACTTCGCCGCCTATTGGCATGCCCTGCAAGACAGTGCCAGCATCGGCGAGCGCCTCGCCGCCTTGCCGGTGGCAACGCGGGCGGCGGTGCGCGCGGCATTACAGGAACGTCTGCCCGCTGCGCCCGACGGCAGCATCAACGTAACCGCCCGCGCCCATGCGGTGAAAGGAATCCGCGCCTGAACCTTGGCGCGATAAACGCAACAACAGCGGTATCGTTCGACCAATATCTCCCACCGCAAACCAAAATTTCCGGCGAACACTGGGTGAGTCATCAGAAAACCGTCCATCACCATACTGCGGCATAACCAAAACAGAATGAATCAAGGGCGGGTTTCGCGTAGAAAATAATTAACCACGCTGTCGCTGCTAATAATACGGCAGCGCCATTGCACTGCTCCGGTAAATCGCGCCATAAGTGATAACCGGCGGAATTGCCAGCTGTATATCAAGGAATAAATAATCTGTGATGATATGGCAAATAACAAGGCACCGCCGCATACGAATATTGCCGAAACATCTCACTGCTTCTGAGGCAATGCCACTTTCGACTTCATCCGTTCCGGGCGGCATTTTCCTGCCGCATGACGCCGGGCGGAATGATAAAGTACGCGCCGTTTTTTCATGTCTCAGGGGGTTTTATGCAGGGTCAGTTGTGGATTGTGGCGGCGCCGTCCGGCGGCGGCAAAACCAGTCTGATTGCCGAGGCGGTGCGCGTGCTGGATGATGTGGTCGAAAGCGTGTCGCACACGACGCGGCCGGCACGCCCCGGCGAGGTTGAGGGCGTGCATTATTTTTTCGTCCCGCCCGAGCGCTTTCAGGCAATGATTGATGCCGACGGTTTCCTCGAATACGCGCAGGTTTTTCACAATGCTTACGGCACGGCGGCGGCACAAGTGGACGCGCTGCTCGCGGCGGGCAAAGACGTGATTTTGAGCATCGACTGGCAGGGCGCGCAGCAGGTAATGGCCCGGCGGCCGGATACGCGGTCGGTGTTCCTGCTGCCGCCATCGCTGGATGCCTTGCGCGAGCGCCTGACCGCACGCGGGCAGGACAATGCGGCGGTGGTGGAGAAACGCATGGCGGAAGCGGAAGAGCAAATCAGCCATTTCAGCGCGTTCGAATTTGTCATCGTCAACGAAAAGTTTGCACAGGCTGCGGGCGAATTGCAGGCGCTGATCCTGTCCGACCGCTTGCGCCGGGTGCGGTGTACGGCGGATTTGCTGCCGCTGTTAAAGCGCCTGGGGCAGTAGCGCAGAACAGGCTGATGTTGCTTTCCTGCGCCTTCGCCGCGCGCACCTTGACATCGGGCAGTATTGCGGGGCTGTTTGGATAATTGACGATTGCCCCGCTTCCACCACTCATTATTATCTTTGATTAAGATAGGGCGGGACAATAATACTTCCTTAAAAAGGACTGTATTCGGGCATTACTTTTTCTCGCGCATTTTTTATATGCACCCAAACCTTCTCTATAGGGTTAAGGACCGGTACATATGGCGGTAAAAGTAATATAGTCGTTTCAAATAGGAATAAGACAATATCCCGCCCGGCGGTAGTCTACGCCCGGAACGCAAAAGCAAACCCCGCCGCCTGGTGAGCAGCCACCAGGCGGCGGGGTTGTGGGGGTGTCGTCACGCTAGGCGAACGGCACGGCGCCTAGCGGCCGAAGGTGGCGGTCAGGCTGGCGCTGCCGAGGCTGTGCTGCCAGACGTTGAAGCCGATGTGGGCGGTGGTGATGTCTTGCGGCAGGTCGAGGCGCTCGCAATCAAGCGCGTGGATGGTGAAGATGTAGCGGTGCGCGCCGTGGCCGGTCGGCGGGTGGGCACCGCCGTAGCTGTATTCGCCGTAGTCGTTGCGGCCGTGCCGGGCACCGGCAGGCAGACCGTCTGCGGCGGCGTTTTCCGCGAGGCTGTGTACGTCTGCCGGGAGGTTGATGACGTACCAGTGCCAGAAGCCCGAACCGGTCGGGGCGTCGGGGTCGTAGCAGGACAGGGCGAAGCTTTTGGTGCCGGCGGGCGGGTTGGCCCAGTGCAGTTCGGGCGAGCGGTTGGCACCGCCTGCGCCGCTGTGGACTTGCGCCAGCGGCAGGGTGTCGTTGTCGCTGAAAGCGGGGGAGGTGAGGGTGAAGTGTGCTGTCATGGCGGACTCCTGGGTTGTCGTGTTGAATGGGTTGGTGTTTTTCACGCTGACGTAGATGTCCACGCTGCCGTCTCGGTGGTATTCCTCGTAATCCACGCGGTAGGCGCGCGGCAGTTCGCCGGCGGCTTCGAGCTGCCAGAGGTGTTGCCAGGTGGCCAGCACGTGGGCGCGGTCGGTGTGAAAGACGCGGTAGGGGATGCCGTCGGGCGGGGTGAGGACGGGGCAGTCGGCTTGCGGGACGGCGAGGGCGGTGCTGCACTGGTAATCGCCACGGTAGTCGCTGCGGTAGTGGTGATAAACGCCATAAACCGGCCTGCTGCCGTCGAAGAGGTACGCCGAGCGTTGCCAGAGGTCGGCGAATTTGGTGGCGAGCGCGGGGTCGGTGAAGTTGTTGGTTTCGATGTGGTGGTGCAGGTAGAAGGTGGGGTGCATCGGCGGTATCTGTTCAGTGTGTTTCCGGGGTGTCGCGCCGTTCTTGCAGCAGGGCGTTGATGGCATCCGTGTCTTCGCCGAGGGCGGTGAGGGCCTCGATGGCGCTGTCGTCGCCGAGCATGAGGGCGGCGCGGTAGTGCTGTTTGCGGACTTCTGCGGCGGCGCGGTTGTTGCCCGGGGTCAGGTCGGCGATTTTCCGGTGGGCGTGGCGGGTTTCTTGTTGTCCGGCGCTGTCGTCGGCGGCGAGCAGGGCGTTGCCGTAGTGTTCGAGGGCGAGTTCGGTATCCCGGTTGACGCCGTCGCCGTGTTCAAAGAGAGCAGCGAGGCGGTTTTCGGCGCGCGGGGTGTGGGCGCGTTGCAGCCAGAGCAGGGCTTCGGCGGTGTTTTGCGGGACTTCCGTGCCGCTCAGGTAGAGTTCGCCGAGGGTTTCGGCGGCGCGGCCGTCTTGTTCGTCGCGCGCGGCTTTGCGGTACCATGGCAGGGCTTCGGTGAGTTTGCCGTTTTGATGCAGGGCGCGGGCGTAGGGATAGTAGGCGTCTTTTTCGCCCGCTTCGGCAGCGGCCCGGTAGTAGGTGAGGGCTTTATCGGGGGCGCTGTCGCGGTAGGCGTCGCCGAGGAGCAGCATGGCGCGGATGTCGCCGTGGGCGGCGGCCTGTTCCAGCCAGTTGCGGGCTTCGTCGCGGCGGTTTTCCGCCAGGCGGATTTCGCCGAGCCGGCGCGCGGCGTAGCCGCTGCCGGCTGCGGCGGCCTGTTGGTACCACAAGGCGGAGCGGGCGATGTCAACGCTGTTTTCGTGGTAGTCGCCGAGGGCTTCCATGGCGGGGATGTAGCCCTGGGCGGCGGCGCGGCCGAGCCATTTGAGCCCCGCCTTGTTGTGCCAGTGGTTGATTTTTTCCATGCCGTAGCGGGTCTGCGCGACGGGGTCGCCCGCTGTGGCGGCGCGGCGCAGATATTTTTCGGCGGAGACGTGATGCCCGCGCGCTTCGTAGAGGCGGGCGAGCTGGTAGGCGTAGCGCGGGGTGTCGACATGGGTCTCGGCGCTGTTTTCGCAGGCGAGGCGCAGGGCGTCCCACATGGCTTCGTCGGCGATGACGAGGGTGTTTTTATCGGCCGGGGCGTCGCCGTCGTCGCCGCTGCCGGTCCGGAAGGTGATGTTGCTGACGCCTGCCACGCCTGTGGGGTTGCCGGGGTGGATGGGATCGGCGGCGCGGTCGCAGGTGTTGATGTCGTCAATGTCGCCCGAGGCAAGCGCGCCGTGGAAGAGGAGGGCAAGGAGCAGGGGGAACAGGGTGTTGCGGGTCATAGGGGTTTCCGTTGGCTTGGTTGCGCGGGATTTTATACCAATCGCGGCGTTGGGCGGGGAAGAGGGCGCGTTATGGCGGTTTCTTGGTCAGGCGGCGTGGCTGCCGGGCGCGCTAGGCGGGGGGCAGGATTTGCGCTGCGCGATTTTGCTTGACCCTCTCCCCAAACCCCTCTCTCAGTGGAAGGGACTTTTCGTGTCAAGCGGTGTCAATACTGGCTCTCGTAAAGGCGTTGCCTGCAACGTTCTCAAAATCAAGGAAACGCGTGGTTTCCCCGCTTGGCAGTTGCGCTTACCCAAAACGCAAAAGCAGGCTGCGCTTGCTCGATGGGCTAAAGCCCATCCTGCGCCCGCCAAGCGGAGTGGCGTTGGCTTCGTCAAGCGGCGCGCATGAAAAACAGGCATCCTCGCGGATGCCTGTCTGTGTTGGCAGGTGTGTTTTACCAGCCTTTGACGGCGGCGCCTTTGAAGGATTTTTCGGCGGCGTCTTCCACTTCTTTGCTTTGGTAGGCATCGACGAATTTTTTCACTTCGTCCTTGTCTTTGTCGGCGGTGCGCACGACGATGATGTTGACGTAGGGCGAATTGGCGTCTTCCATGAAGAGGGAATCGCGTTTCGGGATGAGCCCGGCGTTGACGCCGTAGTTGGAGTTGATGATGGCGAGGTCAACGTCAGGCAGCACGCTCGGCACTTGTGAGGCTTCGATTTCGCTGATTTTGTAGTTGTGCGGGTTTTCAGCGATGTCCATCACGCTTGCTTCGAGGTTGGTGTTGTCTTTGAGTTTGAGCAGGCCCTGTTTGTCGAGCAGGATGAGGGCGCGCGCGCCGTTGGTGGGGTCGCCCGGGATGGCGATTTTTGCGCCGTCTTTGAGTTCTTTGATGTCTTTGATTTTTTTGCTGTAAGCGCCGACGGGATAGACGAAGGTGTTGCCGACGGCGACGAGGTCAAGGCCGCGCTCTTTGGTGATGACGTCGAGGTAGGGTTTGTGCTGGATGGCGTTGGCGTCAATGGAGCCGTCGGCGAGGGCGACGTTCGGCATGACGTAGTCTTCAAATTCGATGACTTCCACATCCAGGCCGTGTTTTTCTTTGGCGATTTTGGCGGCGATGTGCACGAGTTCACCTTCGGGGCCGGTCATCGCGCCGACTTTGAAGGGGGCAGCCTGGGCGACGGCGGCAAGGCCGGCGATGAGGGCGGCAAGGGTTAGTTTTTTCATGGGTTTTCTCCGGTTAGGTTGGGATTAGCGGTGATCGAAGCGGCGGGCGAGGGCGTCCCCCAGCCACTGGATGTTCTGCACCAGCACGACGATGATGCAGACGGTGTAGAGCATGATGTCCGGGCGGTAGCGCTGGTAGCCGTAGGCGTAGGCGACTTTGCCGAGGCCGCCCGCGCCGAGGGCGCCGGCGATGGCGGAGTAGCCGATGAGGGCGATGAGGGTGATGGTGAAGGCGTTGATGATGCCGGGCAGGGCTTCGGGCAGCAGCACTTTGCGCATGATTTGCGCCGGGTGCGCGCCCATCGCCTGTGCCGCTTCGATGAGGCCGCCGGGGACTTCGTTCAGCATGTTTTCGACCATGCGCGCGATGAAGGGGACGGCGGAAAGGGTGAGCGGGACGATGGCGGCGGTGTTGCCGATGGAGACGCCGACGACGAGGCGGGTGAAGGGCACGATCCACAGCGCGAGGATGATGTAGGGGATGGAGCGGCCGATGTTGACGATGATGCCAAGCGGGTAATAGATGTAGGGGTTCGCGAGGAAGCGGCCGCGCCTTGTCGCGTAGAGGATGAGGCCGAGCAGGGTGCCGAAGATGCCGGCGATGAGGGTCGCGCTCAGGGTCATGTAGAGGGTTTCGCAGGCGCTGACGAGCATGAGCCAGGCGGTGTCGCCGATGAGGGCATGCAGCCAGATGGTGAAGGATTCCCACCATCCGCTGATGGCATGCCAGAGTTTGAGGAGATTATGCAACATAGCCGAGGATTTCCGTGCTGACGGGTTGGGTGGTGAGGTAGGCGAGGGCGTCGCGGGTCTGCCCCGGCTCGCCGATGATTTCGGCGACGAGCAGGCCGTGTCGCGTGTGGCTGCCGATGTGGTCGATTTTGGCCTGGATGATGCTGATGTTCACGCCGAAGCGTTTGGTCAGCGAGGAGAGGACGGGTTCGTCGATGTGCTGGCCGAGGAAGCCGATTTTGACGACGGGGTGCGTGCCGCTCGCGTGCAGGCGCGCCTGGTATTCTTCCGGCAGGTCGAAGCGCCGGGTTTGTGCGACGAACTGTTTGCCAAGCGGCGAGGCGGGCGCGGTGAAGAAGGTGTTGACGTCGGCGGTTTCAACGAGTTGCCCGCCGTCGATGAGGGCGACTTTGTCGCAGATGTGTTTGACCACTTCCATTTCGTGGGTAATCATCAGGATGGTCAACCCCAGTTTTTCGTTGATGTTTTTCAACAGGTTGAGGATGTCTTCGGTGGTTTTCGGGTCGAGCGCCGAGGTGGCTTCGTCCGACAGCAGCACCCGTGGTTCGGCGGCGAGTGCGCGGGCGATGGCGACGCGCTGTTTCTGCCCGCCGGAGAGTTGCGCGGGGTAGTGCCCGGCTTTGTCTTCGAGGCCGGTCAGCGCCAGTAGCGGTTGCACTTTGGCGGCGATGGTTTTTTTGTCCGCACCGATGAGTTCCAGCGGCAGGGCGATGTTGGCATAAACGGTACGGCTGGAAAGCAGGTTGAAGTGCTGGAAAATCATGCCGATTTTGTGACGCGCGCGCAGCAGTCCGGCGGGATCGAGCGCAGTGAGGTCTTCGCCGGCAACGATGACGCGGCCGCTATCGGGGCGTTCGAGCAGGTTCACACAGCGGATAAGGGTGCTTTTTCCGGCGCCGCTTTGTCCGACGACGCCGTAGATTTCGCCTGCGGCGACGTGCAGGTTGACGTCGCGCAGGGCGTGGATGTCCTGGCCTTTATGGCGATAGGTTTTTTGCAGCTGTTGCAGGGTAATCATGATTCTGTGAATGGGGAAAGGCGGGCGATTATCGGCGCTCGCTATGGGGCGGTCAAGCGGGGGAAGGGGCGGTTTTCAGGCCGTTTTGTCATGTGTCGGGGCGTTTTTGGCATATCCGCTGCCGGGCGTGTTCAGGCAAGCAATCCCTCAGCGGCGAAGCAGTCGCGGTAGGTCGCCGCTTTTTGCGCCAGCGGCAGCGGGTAGGCGCGCGAGGACGAGGGCAGGCGGTACAGGTGCAGGGGGCGGGCGGCGCAGGTGGTGTCGGCCGGGGCACCGATGCGCGGAGCGGCGGTGGCCGGCGGCAGTTGCGTGAGCAGGGTGGTGGTCGCGAGGGCGCCGGTGGTGGCGATGGCGCGGCAGGCGGGGAGGCGGTCAAGCAATGCCGCGAGGTTCAGCGGCTCGATGATGCGCAGCGACTGGTCGGCGGCGTTGTCGCGCAGACGTTCGACGCGTTGTGCGGTGTCGCTGATGGCGATGCCCGTCGCCGTCAGGAAGGCGCGCAGCTCGGCTGCGCGGAAGCCTTTGCCGTCGGCGGTGAGGAAGTGGTCGCGGTCGGTGAAGAAGACGAGGCCGAAGATGCGCCACATATCGTTTTGCAGGTTCGGGTAGTAGAAATCCATCTTCCAGCGTGTCTGCGGCGGCGGGAAGCTGCCCAGCATGAGCAACCGCGCCGCCGGCGGCAGGAAGGGTTCAAGCGGATGGGTTTCGATGACGGCAGGCATGGTTGCGGGCGGGGCAGTGGCCGTTAGGTGCCGTGGTAGTCGCAGGGGTATTCGCTTTTTAGTGCCGCTGCCTTGTCGAGCACGCTGCGGCGCATTTCATCCTGATAGGCGGCGATGCGTTCGCGCAGGACGGGGTCGTGGCTGGCGCAGATGCGCAGCGCCAGCAGGGCGGCGTTTTTCGCGCCGTTCAGCGCCACGGTGGCGACCGGCACGCCCGCCGGCATTTGCAGGATGGAGAGGATGCTGTCCCAGCCGTCGATGGAATTGCTGGAATGGATGGGCACGCCGACGACCGGCAGCGGGGTGACGGCCGCCACCATGCCGGGCAGGTGCGCCGCGCCGCCCGCGCCGGCGATGATGACGTTAAGCCCGCGTGCGGCGGCGGTTTTGCCGTAGTCCAGCAGGCGTTCCGGGGTGCGGTGCGCCGAGACGATGGTGAGTTCGTAGGCGGTGTGGAATTGTTCGCAGGTGCGGGCGGCGTCCTGCATGACGCCGAGGTCGCTGTCGCTGCCCATGATGATGCCGATTTTGTGCATATGGGGTTCCTGGGTGATTGAAGGGTTGTGCGTGGCATGTCAATGCCGGAAAACCATCCGGCTGTGCCGGCGTGCCGCGCCGTACTGCCTTCCCGGCCTGCTTGCCGGGTGGGTATCCGTGCAGGCGGGGCATGTCGGGTTTGCCGCTGGTGCGGGCGCTGCGGGTCCGGGGCAGGGTAGGGCGGTGATTTTATCGTGTGCGGGATGCGTAATAAAAAACCGGAAAGCGTTGCCGCTTTCCGGCGTCTGATGTATCGCTGCGGGCTTATTCGCCGGCGACGACGCGCACCAATACTTCGGTGCTGATACCGGCGAAGAGGTGCAGGGAGATGGTGTATTCCCCGATCTCGCGGATGGTGCCGTGCGGCATCATCACTTCGCTGCGGGCCAGTTGCAGCCCTTGCTGTATGGCGGCATCGGCGATGTCCTGGGTGCCGACGGAGCCGAAGAGTTTGCCTTCGTCGCCGGCCTTGGCCAGGATGGTCAGTACCTTGCCGGAGAGCGCGGCGGCGCGTTGCTCGGCATCGGCCAGTTTGGCGGCCTGCTGTCTTTCCAGCTCGGCGCGGCGGGCTTCAAAGCGTTCGATGTTCGCTTTGGTGGCTTCGGTGGCCTTGCGTTGCGGAATGAGGAAGTTGCGGGCGTAGCCTGCTTTGACGTCCACACGGTCGCCGAGTTCGCCCAGTCCGGCGACTTTTTCCAAAAGGATGATGTTCATGCGTCCTCCTCAGTGCTGGTCGGAATAGGGCAGGAGTGCCAGGAAACGGGCGCGCTTGATGGCGGTGGCGAGCTGGCGCTGATAGAACGCGCTGGTGCCGGTGATGCGGGCGGGGACGATTTTGCCGGTCTCGCTGATAAACGATTTCAGGGTTTCGAGGTCTTTGTAGTCGATTTCTTTCACACCCTCGGCGGTGAAGCGGCAGGATCTGCGACGTGCCATGGTTTAGCCCTCCTTCTTCTTGCTTTCGGCCATCGGCGAGGCTTCGGTAACGGCTTCGTCGCGACGGATGGTGAGGTGACGCAAAATGGCGTCGTTGAAACGGAAGCTGGTTTCCAGTTCTTCCAGCGTCTTGGCATCACATTCGATATTCATCATCACATAGTGCGCCTTGACCAGCTTGTTGATGGGATACGCCAGCACGCGGCGCCCCCAGTCTTCGAAGCGGTGGACCTTGCCACCGGCGGCTTCGATGACGGAGCGGTAGCGCTCGGTCATCGCATTGACCTGTTCGCTCTGGTCGGGATGGACCAGGAAAACGATTTCATAATGTCTCATCAGAAGATTCCTTATGGATAAACAAAGCCGCCATGTGGCGGCAAGGAAATGCCGGCGAACCGGCAAGCGCGCGGATTATACGGAAAAGCCCCGGCAAAACAAACTTCCCCGCCTGCCGCTATCGTGCTACCGTGCCGCGCCGTATTCCGCCGGGAACCCTTATGGAAGATTTCAACCCTCACCACATCCTTTGCTACGACAGCGAATTTGTCCGCGAACACAGCTACATCCCCAAACTCGCCCTGGTGCAAACCTGCCGGCCGGGCGGCAGTGCGCATCTGTACGACCCGCTGGATGGCGCGGACGCCGTGCCGTGGCAGGCCATCCTGCACCATCCCGCTCCCATCGTCCTCCATGCGGGCGCGCAAGACCTCGAACTCATGCAACTCTGCGGCGGCGGCCTGCCGCAGACCGTGCGCGACACGCAAATCGGCTTCGCCCTCTGCTCGCCGCAGCTTGCCGTCAGCTACGCGCAGCTCGTCGAACACTACCTCGGCATCAGCCCCGACAAAAGCCAGACCCGCAGCGACTGGCTCGCCCGCCCGCTCAACGCCGAACAGCGCGCCTACGCCGCCGCCGATGTCGAACTGCTTGCCCGCCTCTACCCCTACCTCGTTGCCGACCTGCGCCGTCTGGGGCGGCTGGACTGGTGGGCGGAAGAAAACGCGGCGCTGCTCGCGCGGCAGACGCGCCCGCGCGAAGCCTGGCACTGGTACCGCCTGCAAGGTGCGCCGCAACTGCGCGCAGGCGACCGCCGCGTCGCCGAAATCCTCACCGCCGCGCGCGAACGCCTTGCCGCCGCACAAGACCTGCCGCGCCGCGCCATCATGAGCGACCGCCAGCTCATCGCCATCGCGCAAAAACAGCCGCCGACCCTCGAAGCGCTGGCCGAACACCTGAGCGCCAGCCACCCGCTCTGGCAAGAACTGCCCTACCTCAGCGGGCAGTTTGCCGCCGACGCCGCCCCGCCCGCCCAACCGTCCAGTCCGCGTCTTGGTCACGCGCGCCGCCAACAGTACGAGAAACTCTGCCGCTCTGTGGCGGACACCGCCGCCGCGCTCGGCATCCACCCCGACCTGCTCGCCACCACCCGCGCCCTCAAACACTACTGCGCCGAACCAAGCGCCGACAGCCCGCTGCTGCGCGGCTGGCGCGCCGCCTACCTGCGTGAAGAACTGCAAAAGCTGCTCTAAACCATGCGACTCTGGCATCAAGCCCTCATCCCCCACCTGCCCCGCCCGCAACTGCTGGGGCAGCACCGCGAATGCGCCGCCCTGCGCGGCAACGGCTGGGGCAGACCGCACGCGACCGTCAACTACGTCTTCAACCACAGCCCCTACCTGCTCTACGCCTACCACCGCCTCGTCATGGCGGAAATGCGGCGGCGCGGCTACCGCCCTGATGCCGCCTGGCTTGACCCCAACCATCGCGGCAAAAACCTCGCGCCCTATGGCGGCCTGCCTGCCGCCGCCGTTGCCGACCCCATCTACCCCGAACACGACGCCGCCTACCTGCGCGCATGCCTCGCCAACCTCGCGGGCAAAGGCATCCATCTCACCCACCCACCCACGGAGAACCCCCATGACCTACCGCGCCATCTACAGCGACATTGACGGCACCCTGCTCAACCGCGAACACCGCATGAGCGCGCGCACCCTCGCCATCACCCGCCGCCTCGCGCAGGCGGGCATCCCCATCGTCCTCGTCTCGGCGCGGCCGCCGCTCGCCATCACCCCGTTCACCGCCGCCATCGGCGGCAAACAGCCGCTCATCGCCTTCAACGGCGCGCTCATCCTCGACGGCGACCTCAACGAACTCTACAGCGTCACCCTTGACGACGCCGACCTGCACCGCCTCGAAACCCTGCTGGAAAACGACCCCGCCCTCACCTCCATCAACTACTATCAGGGTACCCACTGGTACAGCCCCGACCCGGATAACTTCTGGACAGTGCAGGAAGGCGACATCACCGGCCTGCGCGCGACAAAGCGCCCCGCGACGCTTGCAAACGTGCACAAAATCCTCGTCATGGGCGACGCGCCCGTCATCGCCGCCCTGCAAGACCGCCTGCGCCCCGCCTTCCCGCACCTCGAAATCCACCGCTCCAAAGACGAATACCTCGAAATCGTCAACAAACGCGCGACCAAGGCGCAAGCCATCGCCTTCATGGGCGAACGCCTCAGCGTCCCCGCCGCTGAAAGCATCGCCTTCGGCGACAACTACAACGACCTCGACATGCTGCGCTACGCGGGCTACAGCGTGGCGATGGGCAACGCGCCGGACGACATCAAGGCCGAATGCAGCACCGTGACCGCGCCGAACAGCAAAGACGGCCTCGCGCAAGAACTGGAACGGCTGTTTCCCGCGTGAAATGAACGACGGCGGGCGGACAGTGTTCCTGCCCGGCGGCCGGATGCAAAAAAGCAGCGCGGGTTGGCGCTGCTTTTATAGTCGTTTCAAACAGAAATGATACGGTGTTGGCGAGCCTCGCCGTACTATCTGTACTGTCTTCGGCTCGCCGCCTTGTCTCATTCCTGTTTGAAACGACTATATATTGAAGCCGGGCTGTGCAGATGACATTCCCCCAACGGCACCGTTTGGCAGGACCGGCACCCGCCGCTTTGGCAAGCGGCGGGTTTCGTCATGATTGCCCGCCCGGCTTTTGCGTATCATGGCGCTGTTTTCATCACGGAGAGTTATATGAACCGACGCGCTGCGTTTTCCCGCGATTTGCTCGCCGAACTGCCCCAGTGGGAGGCAAGCGGCTGGGTTTCCCCCGAACAGGCGGCGCTGTTGCGTGCCCGTTACGTCCTGCCCGTGCGGCACCGGGGGCAATGGTGGCAGATGGTGCTGTCGCTCTTTGCCGCGCTGTGCGTCGGCGCGGGCATCATCGCGCTCTTTGCCGCCAACTGGGCGAGCCTGACGCGCCCGCTGCGGGTCGTGTTGTCGCTGACGCCGCTTGCCCTGTCGCAGGCGGCGCTTTATTTCGCCTGCTGGCGCCGTCCGGCGAGTACCGTGTGGCGCGAGGGCAGCGCGCTCCTCGTCGCGCTCTCGACCGGGGCGGCGATTGCCCTCATCGCGCAGACCTATCATGTGGAAGAAGACCTGCCCGCCTTCCTGCGCGTCTGGCTGTGGCTGACGCTGCTGCTCGCGTATGTGGCGCGCAGTTGGGCGGTAGTGTTTTTCGCCGCATTGCTGGCGCACTTCATCGGGATTTACAGCAACGAACCGCTGCTGTTCGACGTCGCTTTTTATGCGGACTGGGAATACGTGTTTTATGTCGCTGCCTTCCTGCCGTGGCTCTGCCCACAGCGGCAGCCCGGACTGCATTACGGCGGGCAGACGGGCATATGGCGCACCTTTGCCGCGCTGCACACCACTGCCTTCGCCCTGATTCTCTGCACGAACAGCCGCAACGCCGGCTTCCTGCCCGCCTGGGTCTGCCTCTCCGCCTTCTACCTCGCCGCCCGCACCCTCCTGCCCGCCTGGCGCAACATCATGGCGGTGCTCGGCAAAATCACCCTCGCCGTGCTGCTCCTCTTCGGCGCGGAGATGACCATGCGCGAGCCTGTGGCGGACGCCCTGCTCGCCGATCCGCAACTGATCGCAGTCAGCGGCGTCCTGCTGCTCTTCGCCGTCTGCCGCTGGCGCCGCCTGCAAGGGTGGGATCTCTGCTTCGTGTTGAGCGGCATCGTCATCTATCTGCTCGCGCAGCAGGGTATCCGCGAGCGCTACGGCGACATCTGGCCGTGGCTGCCGACCGTCTTTGTCATCATCCTCGGCCTGTGGCGGGCGCGGCTTGACCTCGACCGCAGCCTCTTTGCCGTCAACTCCGCGCTGATTTGGGTACTGATGGCGCTGTTTTTGCGCTTCGTCGGCGACAACATGCCGCTGTGGGTGAAAGGGCTTGTCTTCATCACCGCCGGTATCGCCTTCTTTACCGTCAACCTGCACCTCGCCCGCCGCCCGCGCCCGACCGGAGAAACCGCATGAACACCCGCCTGAAAAGCCGCCTCACCCTCCTGCTGCTGCCCTTCGTCTTCGCCCTGCAATGGCTCGTGCCGCTGCTGCAAGTGGCGCACGGCGAAAGCATCCTGCGCGACGGCATCGCGCTGCGCCTCGAACTCGAACCCGTTGACCCGCTTGACGTCCTGCGCGGCCGCTACCTCGCGCTCGCCTTCCCCGAAGAGCGCAAAGAACACATCCTGCCGCCCGGCGTGCAGGGGGGCGACACCATCTACGTCGTGCTGGAAGCGGACAAAGACGGCTTCGCCCGCATCAGCCGCCTGAGCCACAACGCCCGGGATGGCGCCTTCGCCTACCGTATCCCCGCACAGTACAAGGCGGGCGACAAAATCACCATCAAAATCCCGCTGACCCGCTACTACCTGCCGGAAGAGGACGCGGTAAAAATCGACGAACTCTTCCGCTGGCGCAGCGACGGCACCCCGCGCAGCAATGCCAGCCTCGGCGTACGCATCAAGGACGGGCAAATCGTCGCCGAAAGCCTGTGGATAGACGGCCAGCCCTACCGCGACTGGCTGCACAACTACCAAAGCACGCAGACCGCCGGCAAACAGCAAACCCCCTGACGGAGAACCACCATGCACACCATTCATGTCGAACACCTCGGCGGCCTGAGAAACCGCGCCACCCGCCACGACAACCGGGCCGCCGTCGAAAGCGACGCGCCCGCAGGCAGCGGCGGCAAGGGCGAACAATTCTCGCCGCTTGACCACTTTGCCGCCGCGCTCGCCTTCTGCTGTCTGACACAAATGGCGAAAAAAGCGGCGGCACAAGGCATCGAAAACCTCGCCGTCAGCGCCGACGTCGGTAAAAACATGGCGAACGACCCGCTGCGCGTCAGCGAAATCATCATCGATTTCCACCTGAGCGGCGCGCTGGATGCCGACACCCGCAACGTCATCGAAACCGCCGCGCGCCATTGCCCGGTCGCGAACAGCCTGCCCGCCGGGCTCAAACAGACCATGCGCTTTCATTACGACAACTGATGCCCATCGCGGGAAAAGCGAACGGCACAGGGCGGACTTCGGTCCGCCCAAACTTTTCCAGCCATGACCAGACCTTCGTGCGTGGTATAGCTGTTTCAAATAGGACTGATACGGTGTTGGCGCGCTGCCTTGTCTCAATCCTGCTTATCAAGCATGGTGGGCGCTATCGGCTTTTGTCCGGTTCTGGCTGCAACCGGTGAGATGCCGATATTTCTTCCCTTTGATACCGCCCTGTCTCGCGCAGAAACAGGCGGAAGTAAACGACAGCAGAAACCGGAAAAACCGCAAAGAAAAAAGCCGTTTGCGGAAACAAACGGCTTTTATAGGAAGTAATACTGGTAGGCCCGGAGGGACTTGAACCCCCGACCAAGCGATTATGAGTCGCCTGCTCTAACCGACTGAGCTACAGGCCCGCAAGAGGCGCGAATCATACGGGATTTGCCGCCTGTTGTGAATGGGGGTGCGCCGCTTTTGTCGCCGCCCGCCGGGGGCGCTGCGGCGTACGCGGCATGGCGTGAAGGGGAAGCGGCGGGGATGCCCCAAAATAGGGTCGCCGTCGGCCATGATTCTGACGCTGCGCGGATGGGTATAGTCGTGTCAAACAGGAATGAGACAAGGCGGCGTGCCGCAGGCAGTATGAATAGTACGGCGGCGGGAACACCGCATCATTCCTGCTTGCAACGCCTCTATCAGGCGCGGTGATAGGGATGGTGGCGGTTGATGCTCCAGGCGCGGTACAGCGCCTCGGCGACGATGATACGCACCAGTGGGTGCGGCAGGGTCAGCTTGCCGAGCGACCAGCTTTCATCGGCCAGTGCCTTGATTTCCGCCGTGATCCCTTCCGGGCCGCCGATGATGAGTGCGATGCGGCGGCTATTTTCCTGCCAGTGTTGCAGGCGGGCGGCAAGCGCCTCGCTCGTGTACTCGCGGCCGGGAATGTCGAGGGTGATGATGCGGTCGCTGCCTTGCAAGGAGGTCTTGATCTGTGCCGCTTCTTTTTGCTGCGCGGCGGCAAGCTGGCCGGCACTGCCACGTTTTTGCAGGGGAATTTCGCTGAGGCCGAGGGAGAGATCGCCGGCGAAGCGGGCGGCATAGTCGGCAAAGCCGTGATTGACCCAGTCCGGCATTTTCTGCCCGACGGCGATAAGTTCGATGTGCATAAGTGGCTCTCCAACGCGGTAATGCTTGCAGTCATGCCGGTTTTCCTGTGCGGCGGGAAGCGGAAAAACGGCATAAGCGATGATAAACAATGGCGCTACAATAGCGCGCTTTCTTTTTCGGAGCATATTGATAATGAAGAAATTATGGCTTTTGTCCACATGCTTTGCGGCGTGCCTTCCCGCCTTTGCCGCCGACGACAGCCTGAGGGTGGATGCGCAGTCGCGTCTGGAAAACATCCGCCGTAAGGCGCCGGAATTGGCGCGGGGCAGCCGTCAGGTAGTGACGCATGTCAGCGCGTCGTTACAGGTCAACGATGCCACGGTGCTGGAACTCCTCTGCGAGAAGCCGGAAAACGACGGACGGACGCTGCGTTTGTGGAGCGGGGCATTGCTGCGCGAAGGCAATGTGCTGCCACCGGCGCGGATACTGGCGCACCTACTGTTGGGCATGGACGGCAGGCAGGATGCCGCCGCTTATTTCAATACGGCAGACGGGGATTACCGCCGGGCGCGCACGCTGGGCTGCTACCTCGGCATCTTGCAGGCGGCGTTGCCGGATGCGGGCGATGCGGCGGCGCAGCGCATGGTGCTGACGCAGTTACTGCACGAAACCGCCCGGCAGGCGGGGGTGGCTGATGTGTACGCCGTTGCCGATGATAGCCGGGCGGGCGGACGCTGGGCGCAGGCGCGCCTCAAACCGCTGTTGCAGAGCAGTGATAATCCCGCTGACTGGCCGGAGGCGTTGATCCCGCCGGCAGACGCGGCGGATGCGGCAGCATTACAGGCGTTTCGCCGGGGATTAGAGCAGGGCAGGGCGGTGCGTTGAGCGAATAACCGCTTGCCGCCCGAAAAAATCGGGCAGCCTTTTGGCCAAATCCGTACACTTCGCGTGCCTCACGGCATCTCTTTAACTCAATTGGAGAACCCATGAAAAAATTCATCCAGACCCTTACCCTCGTCTTCTTCGCTGCCATTCTTACTGCCTGCGGCGACGGCCCGGACAAAACCGCCAAGACCTTCTTTGAAGAACTGTTCAGCGGGGATGCCAGCAAAGCCGCTGAGCTCGTCTATCTGCCGCCAGAAGCCGCACAAGCCGGCATGACTGAGGAAGCCATGAAAGGCAAGCTCTCCATGGCAGCGGCAGAAATGCAGCAGCAGATTAAAAAGTCAGACGGCAAAATCAGCGTCAGCACTGGTGAAGTCACCTACCTCAACGCCGACAAGACTGAAGCCAGCGTTACCGTCACCCTCAAAGGCAAACAAGGCGACAAAGACCAGGAACAAAGCAACAAAGTCAATCTGATCAAGACCGATAAAGGTTGGAAAATCAAAATGTAACCTGTGGCGCGCAAGCGCCACTTCTCTTGCAACAAGGAATCCACATGAAAAAACTCATTCAGACCCTCACCCTCGTCTTCTTCGCCGCCATTCTTACCGCCTGCGGCGATGGCCCGGAGAAAACCGCCAAGACCTTCTTCAGCGAAATGATCGACGGCGATGTCAACAAGGCCGCTGAACTCGTCTATCTCCCGCCGGAAACCATGAAAAGAATCTCGCAAAAAGACATGAGCGAAGAAGCCGCCAAAAGCAAACTCAGCATGATGATCATCGCGGCGCGAGACAAAATGAAGAAAGAAGGCGGCGTACTCAAAGCCGAAATCGGTGAAGTCAGCTATACCAATGCCGATAAAACCGAGGCCAAGATTGCCGTTATCCTGAAAACACAAAAAGATGGCCAAGAAAGCGCCAGAAAACAGGACTTTGTGCTCATCAAGACGGATAAAGGCTGGAAAATCAAGCTGTAAGCCGTGGCGCGTCAGCGCCCCCTTTATTTTTCATTTAAGGAATCCGTTATGAAAAAGCTCCTCCTCGCCTTTACGGCCCTCCTCGCCAGCATCGCTCATGCCGCCGACGGCCCGAAAGAAACTGCGCAGACCTTCTTCCACGAACTCTTTGCTGGCGATGCCGATAAGGCGGCTGAACTCATCTACCTCTCACCGGAAGTCATCCAGGAATCCGCACAACAAGGCATCGATGAAGCCATGCTCAAGAACCAGATTATTGAGCTCATCACGATGAGGAGAGAACAGGCGGTAAAAGAAGGCGGCATCCCTACTGCCGAAGTCGGCGATATCACCTACACCAGCAGCGACAAAACAGCGGCCAAAGTCGCCATTACCCTAAAAAAGCCGAAAAGCGGTAAAAGCGGGGGAGAAAGCGACACATTAGACCTGATCAAGACCGATAACGGCTGGAAAATAAACCTGCAATAACCGCAAGGAATCACGATGCAAAAAATCATCCGCGCCCTGGCTCTCATCCTCTTTACCGCTTTGCTCACCGCTTGTGGCGAAAAAATCGACAAAGAGGCCGAAGCCGCGCAAAAAATCACCCAAACCTTCTTCGACGAACTCTTCCAGGGCGATCCTGCCAAAGCCGCCGAATACCTCGCCATCCCGCCCGAAGCCAAACAGGCAGGAATCAACGAAGACACCGCCCGCAAAACTATGGCCATGCTTATGACTCAAGTACGGCAAGAGGCCCAAAAAGAAGGTGAAATCCCCACTGCCCAAGTTGGTAAAGTCACCTACACCAATGCTGCCAAGAGCGAAGCCAAAATTGCCGTTACCCTCTACAAGCACATCAGCGGCAAAAAAGCCCGCCGTGACGCCGAAATCCTGCTCATCAAAGAAGACGGCACGTGGAAAGTGCTGAAACCCGACACCTAACCCCGTTAACCATCCCTTCATTTACCAGGAGTAATCCCATGAAAAAACTCATCCGCACCCTGCTGCTTGGCCTTACCGCCGCTGCTGCAACGATCGCCTACGCCGCCGCAGGCCCGAAAGAAACCGCGCAAACCTTCTTCGAATCCCTCATTAACGGTGATGCCAGTAAAGCTGCCGCCGTCACCTATCTGCCGCCCGAAGCCGAGCAACAGGGCATCACCGAACAAGTCATGCGCGGTAAACTTGGTGTGATATCGATGGAATTGCGTGAAGAAATTAAAAAAGAAGGTGGCAGCATCACCGTCGTCAGCGGCGAACCCACCTATACCAATGCAGCCAAGACTGAAGCGAAAGTCCCTGTCACCCTCAAGATGAGCGATAAAAGCGGCAAAACTGAAGAAGATAAGGAGACGCTCGACCTCATCAAGACAGACAAAGGCTGGAAAATACAACTGCACTAAACCTCAAGACACTATCCCATCCCAAACCAAAGAGTCGCCATGAAAAACACTATCCGCAGCCTCATCCTCGGCCTTGCCGCCCTCATCACCTTCGCTCATGCCGCAGCAAACGACGACCCGGGCACAGTCGCCGCCGCTTTCGGCTCCGCCCTGCTGCAAGGCGACGCCGATACCGCCATCAGCCACATGCAAATTATTACCCCGGAAGAAAGCGCGCAGCTGAAAAAAGAAATGGGCGAAGCCGAATACCAAAAAAACGTCAATCAACTGACACAACAGCTCAAAAACATGATTGTCAGCGAAGCCGCCGGCATACAGAAAACGCTCAAAGAAAATGACGGCAAAATCCACGTTAACGCGGGAGAAGTCACCTATACCAATGCTAAGAAAACCGAGGCCAAAGTTGTGGTCACCATGAAGGCCGAAAGAAAAGACGGTGCCACCGCAGAGGTTGGTAGCGAGACCTTCACGCTCAGCAAAACCCCACAAGGCTGGAAAGTCACCCCCAACTGAGACAATAACGGGCGGCGCAAGCCGCCCAAAACACACCATGCCCCGCATCTTCCTGCTCCTCCTCCTGCCGCTTGCCGCCCTTGCTGCCGACCCCCCGCCTGATATCGCCGTGGGCGATTGGGTATTCCGCGCCGGCACTGGCCGCGAAAGTGCCATCATCCGCGAGATCGACCACGGCGAACACTCCCATATCGGCATCGTGACCGCCGTTGAACCGACAGTCCGCATCACCCACGCCACCACCGACGACGACCCCACCCACCCGAACCAAATCATCGAAAGCGATTACGCCGCCTACACCGCGCCGGCAATCGCCGACAAAACCGCTGTCGCTCGCCCCGCCTTTTTGAGTGCAGACGAACGCCGTGCCATCGCCACCCAGGCCGCCGCGCGTCTCGGCGAACCCTTCCGCCTTGTTCCCCGCGAAAAGAACCCCAACTACTGCACCACCCTCATCCACGATGCCCTCACCATCCTGCGTCCCGATATCCACGCGCGCTGGCGCCACATCGACTTGCCGCTCCTCGGCGGCGACTACCTCTTTCCGCAAGCGCTCGGCGAACTGCCGGGCATAGAATGGCTGACCGCACCATGATCGAACTCAACCACCTCACCCTGTCGCGCAACGGCAAAAACCTCATCGAAGACGCCGATGCCCGCATTCACCCCGGCCAGCGCGTCGGCCTCACCGGTCGCAACGGCAGCGGCAAAAGCACCCTGCTCGCCCTCCTGCGCCACGATCTCGAACCCGACAGCGGCAACTACCGCCTGCCGCCCGACTGGCGCATCGCCAGTGTCGCCCAGGAAACCCCGGCGCTGCCCGACAGCGCCCATGACTACGTCCTCGCCGGACATGCCCCCTACCAGGCTGCCCTTGCCGCTATCGCTGCCGCCGAAGCGAGCGGCGACGGTCACGCCATTGCCAAAGCGCACGAACAACTCGCCGCTTGCGACGGCTACGCCCAACCCGCGCGTGCCAGCGAACTCCTCGCTGGTCTCGGCTTCCCGCCGGACGAACAACAGCGCTCTGTCGCCAGCTACTCCGGCGGCTGGCGGATGCGCCTCAACCTCGCCCGCGCTCTCATCGCCCCGGTTGAACTCTTACTACTCGACGAACCCACCAACCACCTCGACCTTGACGCCATCATCTGGTTGCAGGACTACCTCAAAACCCTGCCCGTCACCCAAATCATCATCGCTCACGACCGCGAATTCCTTGACGCCCTCTGCACCCGCATCCTCAACATCGAAAACCAGCGCCTCACTGCCTACACCGGCAATTACAGCGACTTTGAACGCCTGCGCCACGAACAACGCCTGCAAGCCGACGCCGAATACCAAAAACAGGCGCGCAGCCGCGCCCACCTGCAAGCCTACATCGACCGCTTCCGCGCCAAAGCGACCAAAGCGCGGCAAGCACAAAGCCGCCTCAAAGCCCTCGAAAAACTCGACGCCGCCCCGCCCCCGCCGCCGGAAGCCGATTACCGCCTGCAATTCCAGAGCGCCGAACACCACCCCAACCCCATGCTGAATGCAGACGCCCTCGCCCTCGGCTACGGCGGCAAACCCATCCTCAGCGGCATCCGCCTGCGCATCGCCGCCGATGCGCGCATCGGCATCCTCGGGCGCAACGGCGCGGGCAAAAGTACCCTGATGAAAGGACTTGCCGGCGTCCTGCCGCCGCTTGCCGGGAGCATCGACACCCACAAAAACACCCGCATCGGCTACTTCACCCAGCACCAAATCGACGCCTTGCGCGGCGAAAACAGCGCCCTCTGGCACCTGCAACAAATCCAGCCGGATAAAACCGAACAAGAGCACCGCAACTACCTCGGCGGTTACGGTTACCACGGCGACAAAGCCGATGCCCCGGTCGGGCGCAACTCAGGCGGCGAAAAAGCGCGCCTTGCCCTCGCCCTCATCATCGCGCAGCGCCCGAACCTGCTGCTGCTTGACGAACCTACCAACCACCTCGACCTCGCCATGCGCGATGCCCTCACCCTGGCGCTGCAAAACTACGACGGCGCCATGCTCATCATCTCGCACGACCGCAGCCTGCTGCGCGCCACCTGTGACGAATTTCGCCTCGTCGCTGACGGCAAATTGCAACCTTTCGACGGCGACCTCGACGACTATCACCGCTACCTCAACGAACAAAACAGCGCTGCTACCAAAAACACCACAAATACCGACAGCACCCCCAACCGCCAGGAACAAAAACGCCTTGATGCCGAGCGCCGCAGCCGTTTGCGCCCGCTCAAACAGGCGCTCGAAGCCGCTGAAAAAGCCGTCGCGACTGCTGAAAAAGCCCTGGCGAAACACAAAACCGCCCTCGCTGACGCTGCGCTTTACGACGCTGCCAACAAAGACCGCCTGAAAGAAACCCTTGCCGCCGAAAGCGCCGCCCAGCAAGCCCTTGCCCGGGCAGAAGCGGACTGGCTCACCGCTGCCGAAGCGCTGCAAGCGGCAGAAAACGACAAGACCTGACGGGAAATGGAGCCGTTGCAAGCAGGCATGAGGCAAGGCGGTGAGGCAACACCGCATCATTACCGTTTGAGACGACTATAAAAACCCCCGCCGCCATGCAGCAGGCGGACAGTCCCGCCGTTTGTTGCCGCAGCACCGGCGGCGTACCGGCAAACGGGCATAAAAAAGCCGCGTCGAAAACGCGGCACCTCAACAAGGAGATTGAAGGAGAAACTGGTGGGCCGTAAAGGACTCGAACCTTTGACCGATTGATTAAGAGTCAACTGCTCTACCAACTGAGCTAACGGCCCGTTTGAAAGCGGTGGTGGGTCGTGAAGGGTTCGAACCTTCGACCAATTGGTTAAAAGCCAACTGCTCTACCACTGAGCTAACGACCCGCAGGGTAAAAGATAAAGGAGGAATGAATGGTGGGTCGTGAAGGATTCGAACCTTCGACCAATTGGTTAAAAGCCAACTGCTCTACCACTGAGCTAACGACCCGTTCGAGGGCGCGCATTATGCCAAATAATTTTTCCGATGCAAGGCATCAGCCACAATCTTTTGCTAGGTTTTTGTTTTTGTTATAGACAGTTAGCGGATGCAACGGCGGTTATCCGGCGCGGCGGATGCGGTAGCGGCGGAGGCGTTTTCCTTCGTAACTGACGGTGTCCCGCAGTTCGCCGCCGTTTTTCTCAATCACCCGCGCCGAAGCGGGGTTGTCGGCATGGCAGGTTTTATCGCAGCAGCGGGTGGATTTGGCGGATCTCGCGGCAGAGGGCGGGGTAATCGGGGGTGTCGTCCGGGTTGAGGTAGCCGTGGCGGATGAGGTAGTCGATGACGACCACGGCGGAATTGAGCTTGAAGTCTTCCGTGTCGCGCACCAGGCGGGCGACTTCGTCCAGCGGCAGGCAGAGGAATTCGCCGACTTCACCGTCGCGGTTTTCCGGGCGGAAATCGGGCGGCAGGTGCAGGTCGTAGAGGTAGAGCAGGTCGGCGCGGATGCCGCTTGCGGTCTGCGCGGTGTAGCTGATGGTGCCGACGGGGCGCGCCTGCCGCGCCAGCGTTTCGGGGATGGCGGCTTCTTCCGCGCTTTCCTTGATGAGGTTGGCGAAGATGCCGATGCCGTGCGGGATGCCGCCGGCGGCGATCTGGTCAAGTTTGCCCGGTTCGACGGATTTGCTTGCCGCGCGGCGCGCAATCCACAGATGCGGTACGCCGCCGCGTTCGGTGATGCCGTTCACATGCACGCCATAGCCGCAAACGCCCAGCACCGGCGCAGCGGCGCGCTCGATGAGGGCGCGGACGGGATGATGCAGGCCGGCGAGCAGCGGCAGTTTTTCGTCGCGCCAGCCGCTGATGTAGCCGCTGCGGTAAAGGGCGGCGGCGAGGTTGGCGAGCAGGCGGTTGCGCGCGGCGAAGTCGGCGGGGGCGTCCCAAACGTAGTGCGTGTCTTCCGCGCGCAGCCCGATGCCGTGCGCGCGCAGGCGGTCGAGGTTGTTCTCCCAAATGAGGCCGACGGCGTCGCCGTCGAGGATGAGCGGGCGGTATGCGGCGGGGTTGGCGCTGTTGAGCTGTTGAATGCGGGCGAGGTAGGTCATGTCAGTCCTCTTGCGGGCGGCGGGCGTAGCGTTGTGCCAGCACCGCGCAGACCATCAGCTGAATCTGGTGGAAGAGCATCAGCGGCAGCACAAGGATGCCGACGGCTGCGGGCGGGAAAAGGATGTTCGCCATCGGGATGCCGTTGGCGAGGCTTTTTTTCGAGCCGCAGAAGACGATGGTGATTTCGTCTTCCTTGCTGAAACCCAGCGCGCGGGCGCTGTATGTGGTGAAGGCGAGGACGATGGCGAGCAGCACGCAGGAAACGACGGCGATGAGGACAAGCGTCGCCACGCTCACCTTGCCCCAGATGCCTTCCAGCACCGCCTCGCTGAACGCGGTATAGACGACGAGCAGGATGGAGGACTGGTCGGTGATTTTGATCAGGCGGCGGTTCTTGCTGATCCAGGCGGCGAGCCACGGGCGCGCGAGATGGCCGAGGACGAAGGGCAGCAGCAGTTGCAGCATCACCGCCTGCACCGAATGGAACAAATCCGTCTGCCCCTGCGCGCTGAGGAGCAGGCCGACGAGCACAGGCGAGAGGAAGACGCCGAGCAGGCTGGAAAGCGCAGCGCTGCACACGGCGGCGGCGATGTTGCCGCGCGCGACGGACGTGAAGGCGATGGCGGATTGCACCGTGGCGGGCAGGGCGCAGAGGTAGAGGAAGCCCTGGTAGATGTCGGGCGGGATGACCGACGGCGTCAGCGGGTAGAGGGCGAGGCCGAGCAGCGGGAAGAGGATGAAGGTCGTCGCCAGCACCAGTGTGTGCAGCCGCCAGTGGCCGACGCCGGCGAGGATGGCCTCGCGCGAGAGCTTGGCGCCGTGCATGAAAAAGAGCAGGGCGATGGCGGCGGTGGTGAGGTGCTTGAAGAACGTCTTGCCGATGCCTTGCGCGGGGACGATGGTCGCGGCCAGCACCATCAGCAGGATCATCATGAGGAAAGGGTCGAGACGCAGGCGGCGGATGAGGTTCATGGGCAGGCGGGATGAAGAAAGGGGCGGCTATTGTATCGCCGCGCCCTGCCGAAACCCACACGGCCTGACGCGGCATGGATGCCGCTTGGCGGGTCCGGTGTTCCGGATGCTTTTCCGGGCTCGCATCACGGGCGCAGCCGCCGTTCCGCCCAATACACCAGCAGCAGCACCGGCACGCCGATCAGCGAGGTAATCAGGAAAAAGGCGGGATAGCCGACGGCGGTGACGATACTGCCGGAATAGCCGCCGAGCGTTTTCGGCAAGAGAGTCATCAGCGAGCTGAAAATGGCGTACTGCACGGCGGTGAAGCGGACGCTGGTCAGCGACGACAAAAAGGCGACGAAGACCGAGCTGGCCAGCCCCGCCGCGAGGTTGTCGAAGCCGACCACGCCGTAAAGCAGCCGGTTGTCGCTGCGGAAAGCGGCGGCGACACCCGTCTGCACGGCATGAATCACCTCTTGCAGCGGCGGCAGGGCGGGCAGCCCCTGCGCGGCGGCGAGCAGCGACTTGTCGCCGTACCGGGCGAGCAGGATGAAGAGCAGGTTGGTGCCGACGGTGAGCAGCGCGCCGAGCATCATCATCCGCATCAGCGCATAACGCTGCGCCAGCATCCCGCCGAGAAAGCCGCCCACCAGCGTCATCACCACGCCAAAAACCTTCACCGCACTGGCGATTTCCGTCTTGCTATAGCCCAAGTCCTGATAGAACACGTTGCTGATGGCACCGGAAACAATATCTGTGCTGCGATAAAGGCCGATAAGCGCCAGGAGTAACACCGCCACGCGCCCGTAGCGGCGGAAAAAATCGGCGACGGGTTCCAGCCACGTCTGCCACGCCAGCGCGCGGCTGACCAGCCCGGCGCGCACGCACAGCGCACCGACCGCTGCCGCTGCCGCCAGCCCGCCGAGAAGACGCAGACTCTCGCGCAGAAAACCGCCGAGCACGCTGGCGGCGGCGGGCAGGGCGCCGAGCAGGCGGTAAGCGGCGATCAGCGCGATAACGGCGAGCACAAAGAGCGCGAGCAGGCGCAGATTGTCGGCGGCGGGGCGCAACGTGTTGACGCCGCTTGACGCGGGCGGCTCGCGCAAGGTGAAGGTCGTGGCGAGGCCGATACCCATCACCGCCGCCATGCAGAAATACGTCGCCCGCCAGGCGGCGTAATCGTAATGCTGCATGGTCGAGCCGAACCAGGTCGCCAGCAGCAGCGCGCCCGCGCCGGAAACAATCATGCCGCAGCGGTAGCCCGCCGTGTACGTCGCCGCCATCGCCGCCTGCATCGCACTGTCGCCTGCCGCCGCTTCAATGCGGTAGGCGTCAATCACAATATCCTGCGTCGCCGCCGCAAAGCCGAGGAGGACGGCGGCGAGCGCCATCAGCGGCAGCGCCTCGCCATCGGCGGGATTGATGAGCGCCATCAGGCAAATGGCGGCGATGACCACGCATTGCGCCGCTGCCAGCCAGGCACGACGCCGCCCGAGGCGGCGGGTCAGAAACGGCAGCGGCAGGGTATCGATGAGCGGTGACCAGATGAACTTGCAGGAATAAGCGAGCGCCGCCCAGCTGAAACGGGTCACGGTGCCGCGCGTGACGCCCGCTTCATTCAGCCAGATGGAGAGGCTGGAAAAAATCAGGAGAAACGGCAGCCCGGCGGCAAAGCCGAGGAAAAACAGACTGATGGCGCGGCGGTCGGCATAAATGGCGGCAGACTGGAAGAAGCGGGGTGTGGGCATGGGAACGGCCGGTCGGGAAAAGGCGGCAATCATAGCCCTTCCCGCCCCGGCGTTCACCTGCGGCGGTTGCCCGCCATGCCGCCCATCGCCATCGCCACCTCGTCTCATATCCACACCAGGAAATAAAGCAGGGTTCGCGGGGCGGGCGGCCGTTTGTTGCTTCCGGTATCAGTCCTGTTTGCAGCGGCTGTGTTTACCGGGCTGATTCTTGTGCGGCGGGTGCAGGGCGTGGTAGCAGGGTTCGATGATGCGGCTGATCATCAGCAGTTGTTGCCGCAGGATGCTGTGCCGTTCCTGCGGGTTGTTTTCGTCCGGGCGCAGGCGATCAAGTTCGGCGCGGATGGCGGTGTATTGTGTCCGGAAGGCGGCCGCGTCGAGGGTGTCGAGGCGGTCAAGCAGGCCGGCGATGTCTGCGCCGAGGCGGTAGTAGGCGGTCAGCAGCGGGTCGGTGTCTGCGCCCTGTTCTTGCCCCGCCGCCACGGGGGAGGCACCGCCGGCGGCGGTGTGTGTTTGTTCCGCAGGGGCGGGCAAGCCGGTCTTGTTGCGGTAGGCGCCGAGCGCCGAGATGTAGGCAAGCAGGGTGTAGTTGAGGTTGAGCAGGTTGAAGGCGTTGTCGAGTTGGTTTGCGTATTTGCGCGGTTCGCTGCTGATGTCGGAGACGGTGCTGCCGAGCTGGGCGGCGTTTTCGTGCGCAACACGGCGGATGCTGCGGTAGGCAACGTCGTCGCTGCCGCTCGCTTGCAGTTGGGCGAGGATGTGGCGCAGGTAGGCGGCGTCGCTTTTGATGGCAGTGCGCGCGGTGTTGTCCAGGGTCAGGTAGCGCCAGTCCGGCCAGAGGTAGGTAACGGCGGTCCAGGAGATGGCAACGCCGATGAGGGTGTCGATGATGCGTAGCGGGATGGCGGCGGTGAGGTCGTAGCCTGCCAGCGAGAAGCTGGTGAAGGCCTGCACGGTGATGAAGAGGGTGGAGATGCTGTATTTGCGGTTGCGGTAGTAGAAGAAGAGGGTGGTGCTCGCGATGATGAGCCACAGTTTGGTGGCAACTGTCGGGGTGAAGAGCGGCGCGACGGAGCCGATGATGACACCGAGGATGGTGCCGAGGACGCGCTGGTTGACGCGGCTTTTGGTCGCCGAGTAGTTCGGCTGGCAGACGAAGATGGCGGTGAGCAGGATCCAGTAGCCGAGTTCGAGGTGCAGCGCGGCGACGATGAGGCAGCAGGTGAGGACGACGAGGCTGAGGCGCACGGCGTGGCGGTAGGCGGGCGAGCGGAAGCTGAGGTGGCGGCGCAGGGCGGGCAGGATGTCGCGCAGGCCGGGTTCTTGACGGGCGGCGATGGTGCTGTCGGTGTTGTCTTCTTGCGCGGTGTCGAGGTGGGTGAGCTGGTAGTTGATGCTGCGCAGGTTGTCGAGCAGGCGCGCGAGTGGGCGACGCGCGGGGTCTTGCGCGAGGTGGTATTGCAGGGCGCGGGCGAGGCCGTCGCTGTCGCGGTCGAGGCGGGGGTCGCCGGGCCAGGCGGTGTTCCGGTGCAGGGCGGCGGCGATGGCGCGGCAGGCCGCCGCCTGGCGTTCGATGAGGTGCAGGAAGCGGTAGGGCAGGTCGCTGTGTTCGTGTTTTTCCGCGAGTTCGCGGTAGTCGATGTGCGATGAGCTGATGCGTTCGTGGATGTCCTGCGCGGCGAAGTAGTAGCGCAGCATGCGCGCGGTGCGCGGGTGGCGGTGCTGGCCGCGCATGCGGTAGTAAAGGGTGCTGCGGCACTGGTTGAAGGCCTGGATGAGGGCGGTGTTGGCGCGGGCGAGGCGCTGCTGCCGCCCGCCGTAGTCGCCGTCGTCCGGGTCGAAGTAGCAGGCTTTGGCGTCGATGTAGTCGGCAAGCGCGGCGTAGGCGGCGGCCATGTTTTCCTGCACCTGGCGGTGCGGGAAGGCGAGTTGCACGATGAGCGCGCCGCCGCCGTAAAGCAGGGCGCCGGCGAGGATGAGCAAAGGGTTCGCGTACCACGGCTGGGCGGGGTTGTAGGCGAGGGTGGTGTAGATGGCGACGGTCAGCCCGCCGAAGGCGATGGTGCGGTAGCGCAGCCCGGCAGCGCCCATGTAGGTGAGGAGGAAGGTCATCAGCAGCATGGCGGTGATGTAGGCGGCGCTGTGGTTGAGGGTGAGCTGCACGGTGAGCGAGGTGGCGGCAAAGGCGGCGAGGACGATGCCGAGGTCTTTGATGCGCCCGCGCAGGCGGTTGTCGAGGTCGGCGAGGCCGCCGGCGATGACGCCGAGGATGAGCGGCATGGCGTAGTGCGGGATGTCGAGTATCCAGATGATGAGGGCGGCGGCGCTGATACTGAGGACGACGGGCAAGGTCGAGACGAGGTTGGCGTTGGGCAGGGGGATTTTCACGGGGTACACGGTGATGGGCGGGGCGCGGGATTGTATCGGCGCTTCCCCCCGCTGTATAGCGGCAGCAGGCACCGCGTGCCTAATCCCCGGCACCGCTATACAATGCGGCGATGCAAAAACCACAGGGCATTTTCATGAACGACATCAAAGACAATTTCGACAAGCTGCTGCGCGCCATCCGCTACCTCTTCAAGGGCGGCAATCTGCTGTATTGGGTACTGCTGGCCCTTATCCTCTGCATCAACGGTTTTCACGACTACCAGCAGACGGAAATCTCGAACAAAATCTTTGCTGATGCCGGTCTGTCGCCGGATTGCAGCATTACCGACCTAAAATGTTTTGATGCCGTGCTGGAAGCGAACGAAGCCACTTCGGGCAATTTCGGTTTCCTCCTGCTGCAATTCGCCGTCGGCTTTCTCCTCACCTGCAAGATGTTCGACGGCATCATGCGTATCTCCGAAGGGCTGGAAGAAGAACCCGTACCCTACGCGCCGGTCACGCTTATCCCCTTCCTGACCCCACTCAAATACGCCATCGGCATCATCATCATCGCCATTGCCCTTCTCCCGCTATGGCTGCTGGGCGGCCCTTATGTCTGGGCTGTCCCCTTCATGTTCATCAGCTGGTTCTTTGTCCCGGCGATGATTATGAATCTGGTCGGCAACGACAGCATCGGCAGCATGATTGACCCGCGCGGCTGGATACAGGTCATCCGCAACATGGGCATCGGGAACTACCTTTCCATCCTGCTCTTCCCGCTTGTTGTGCTTATTGGTGCGGGTGTTGTGCTGGGCTTCCTCGTTGGCATCATCGCTTACGCTATCAATGCTCCCACGCTGGTCGTATTCATGGTTGCCGTCATCCAGGCCTTTGCCACCGCCCTCACCTACACCTACATCGGCTACTTCATGCGTGACGAGAGACCGCAAGGCCTGAGCGAAGCGGAGCGGCGCGTCCTCTACGAAGCTGACACCTACCGCATGGACGACGAAGAGAAGAAACAGTTCGCGCAAGACCTGCTCGCCATCGACGTGCTGATGCAGGAAGGCGGCTTCGAGCAGGCCGAGGCGCTGCTGCGCAACTACACCAATGCGCACCGCGACATCGGCCAGTATTTCCCCGCCTACCGCATCCTCTACGAATACTATCAAGTGCACCACCGCTACGAAGAACTGCCCGCCCTCGAACAGCGCCTGATTGAAGCGGCGGTGCACGGCAACGAACGCTGCTACCTCTGCGTGCGCAAGGCGGTGGAAAACATCGCCCTCGACGACATCGCCCGCCTGCCCGCCGACTGGATCAAGCCGCTCGCGCGCATGGCCGGCGAACATCACGACTACAACACCGTGCTCGCGCTCACCCGCAACTTCGCGCAGCGCCACAAAGGGCACAAGGACATCCTCGACAATTACTACGCCGCCGCCCGCGCCCTGGACAAAACCGGCAAACGCGAGCAGGCGCTGCACCTGCTCGCACAGCTCATCAGCCACTACCCCGACCACCCGAAAACCGCGCAAATCCGCCATAGTTACGAACTGCTGCAAAAACAGGCAGATGGGCACGTTTCGCTCAACAAAAAGCCGGAACAGGGCAAATAACCCGCAGGAGAACACCATGCCCGACACCATCCTTTTTCTCGACATCGATGGCTGCCTGACCCGTGGCAAGTTCGCCCGCTACGACCTCGCTGCCCTGCAAACGCTGGAACAGCTTGTGCAGCAATCGCCGACCGAAGTCGTCCTCTGCACCGGCCGCTCGCTCTCCTACATCGAAGCGCTGGCGCAATTTGCCCGCCTCGGCCGCTACGCCATCACCGACCAGGGCGCGCTGCTCTACGACTACCTGAACGACGACGTCATCCCCGCGCCGCAACTCACCCCCGCCGTGCGCGAACGCACGCAGCAGATGGCGCAATACCTCGCCGCGCATAAAGACAGCTTCGCCGTGCACTGGCAAATGAGCCACGGCAAAGAAGCCTGCCTCTCGCTCGTCGCCGAACAAGGCAAAACGGCGGAAGACGTGTACGCCGTGGTCACCGCCAACCTACATACCGACGGCTTCGACCTGCACTGCTCCGGCCGCGCGCTGGACATCATCCCGCACGGCATCAACAAATGGACGGGCGTGCAGCACTACCTGCACCACACCGGGCAGCAGGCGGCAAACTGCCGCCTCGCCGCCATCGGCGACTCCCCCGGCGACCTGCCCATCCTGCGCAAAGTGGACTTTGCCGCCTGCCCCGCCAACGCGGCAGAAGCTGTCAAACATATCTGCCATTACGTCAGCCCGGAAGCGGAAATCTACGGCGTGCTGGACATCTACCGCCGCTACTTTGCTTGATCACCCACAAGTGGCACCGGCTTCACAGCGGGGAAAAATGCTTCCGGAACAACGGACAACCCGCCTCCCGCAAGCGGGAGGGGCCACGAAAGGGCGAGGCGGTCTTTTGCCCATAAAAAACCGGACGTTGCGTCCGGTTCTTGCTGCACCCGTGCGGGGGGGGGGGGGGGGGGGTAGGCAGGTCAGAGGTTTTTGATGACTTCCGTCACGCCTTTCAGCGAGAAACCCATGGTTTGCTGTTTGTCGCCGACGAAGGCCGCGATTTGCAGGACGTTGCCTTTTTTCACGCTGGCTTCGATGTTGCCTTCCAGCGGGATGGCCGCGTTGCAGCCGCCGTTGTCGCAGAAGTCGTACGGGGTGACGACGAGTTCTTTGCCGTCCACGGCAAGCGCCATGCCGGCGCGCAGGTTGACACCGAGCGGCACGGTAACGAAGGCGACGACGCTGTTTTGTGCTTCCGGGATGCGGCGCAGCAGGATGCGGCCGACCGGTTCGCCTTGCGGGTTGTTGACGATTTGCACCGCGCCGCATTCGTTGCCCTGGCAGGTGCCTTTCCAGTCGCCGTAGGCCTTGCCTTCGCTCAGTTTGGCGGCGGCGGTCAGGCTGACGGCGGCGAGCGCGGCGACTGCGGCGATTTTGACGGTGTTTTTCATGAGTTCTCCTGTATGGAATGGTGAAGGCGGCGAAGTGTAGCAGCTTTGCCCAAGGGGGTCTAGGAAGCCCTAGCCGGTCAACTGCCGCGTAATCAGGCGTTTCAGCGGCGGCAGATGGTCGGAGAGACGCAGGACGCCGTGGCGCAGGATGCGGGCGGGCGGGGTTTCGCGGGTGAAGAGTTTGACGATGGCGTTGGTGCCATGGTAGAGCGGGCGGGTGTTCAACTGGTGGCGGCGGCCGTAGGCGGCGAGCATGGCCGGATTGCCGATGTCCCTGCCCTGGCCTGCCTGACGCAGGATGAGGCGCGAGAGGATTTCCTGGCTTTGCAGGCCGAGGTTGTAGCCGTGCGCGGTGACGGGGTGCATGCCGCAGGCGGCGTCGCCGATAAGCGCGCAGCGGTTGGTGTGGAAGCGGCGGGCGTGCACGCCGACCAGCGGGTAGTCGTGAATGGTGCTGACGAGTTTCATCGCGCCGAGGCGGTGGTCGAGTTCGGCGGCGACGTGCGCGGCGATGCCGTCACCCAGGGCGATGAGTGCCGGGGCTTTGCGGCTATCAATGGTGATGACGCAGTTGGTGATGTGGTCGGTGAGCGGCAGGAGGGCGAGGGTGCTGCCGTAGAAGAAGCATTCGCTCGCGGTGTGGTCGTTGGAGTGTTCGTGTTCGAGGCGGAAGACGAGGACGTTGCGCCCGAATTCGTGGGTGTCGGCGGCGATGCCCATCGCGCGGCGGACGAAGGAGAAGCGGCTGTCGGCGGCGACCAGCAGTTTGCCGCTGATGGTGTCGCCGTTATCGAGGGTGACGTGGGCGCTGGTGGTGTCGCTGCCGCAGGCGATGACGCGGCGTTCGGTGTGCCAGCGGATGTTAGCCTGGTCTTGCACGGCTTCGTAGGCGGCGCGGCGGATGATGTGGTTCGGCACGAGGTAGCCGAGGGTGTCAATCGGACGCTTGTGGCTGTCGGCGGGCGGCAGCGGGAAGTGCAGGCGGTAGGGCGAGTTGCCGTTCAGCACCGAGGCTTCGCGCAGGTTATAGACTTCGTCGGCGGGGAAGCGCTGCCAGATGCCGAGGTTTTCGAGGATGGCTTTGGAAGGGTGGGTGAGGGCGATTTCGCGACCGTCGTAGGGCGGGTCGGCAAGCACTTCTTTGCTGTGGATTTCGACGACGCTGATGTTGAGCTGGCTGCCGGCAAGCGAGCGGCAAAAAGCCAGTCCGGCGGGGCCGGCGCCGACGACGATGATGTCGGTTTGTTCTTGCATGGGAATTCTCCGCTGTGGGTGGGTGTGGAAAGGCGGACATTATAGCCTGTTTGATTGGTCATTCACGGGTGAGGTGATTGGGTTTTTTCATGTATCAGCAGGAATGCGGCCTGGCAGTGGTTCTGCTGCCGGGCGCAGGCTGTCGATGAGGGCGCGCAGCGCGGGACTGATGCGCCGGTCGGGATAGTAGAGGTAAAAGCCGGGGAAGCACGGGCAGTGGGCAGTCAGCAGGGCCGTCAGCCGGCCGGCGCGCAGGTGCGGCGCACAGACCAGGTCCAGGCCGTAGCTGATGCCGAGGCCGGCGACGGTGGCTTCCGCCAGCAATTCCGGGTCATCGAAGATGAGCGGGTGCGTCAGGGTGAGGCTTTGCGCCCGGTCACCGTCTTCGATTTCCCAGCGGTAGAGTTCGCGGCTGCCCGGCTGGCGGAAGCCCAGGCAGCGGTGCCGGGCCAGTGCCGCCGGGGTCTGCGGCAGGCCGTGGCGGGCGAGATAAGCCGGCGCGGCGACGATGACGCTGTGCAATGGGCCGGTCAGCGGCACGGCGATCATGTCATTCGCCAGATTTTCACCGAGGCGAATGCCCGCATCGTAGCCCTCGCGCACGATGTCGATGGCGCGGTTGTCGGCGGCGATGTCGAGGTGAATGTCCGGATGGCGGGCGCAGAAATCCCGGAGACGGGGCAGAAGCACCGTGGTCGCCACACAGCGCGGCAGGCTTAAACGGACACAGCCCCGGGGCCGGTCGCGGTGCGCGTTCACGCTGTCGAGTGCGCCCGCCAAATCGTGCAGGGCGGGCGCCACCTGGCCGAAGAGCGCCCGGCCCGCTTCGCTCAGGGCGACGCTGCGGGTGGTGCGGTGCAGCAGGCGCACGCCGAGGCGTGCTTCCAGCGCGCCCAGGCGGTGCGATACGGTGGAAGGTTTCAGGTTAAGCCGGGCGGCGGCGCGGCGGAAACTGCCACTTTCGGCGATGGCGACGAAGGCGGCCAGTTCGGCGTAGTCGTTGGGGTGCATTGTTGCTTCTCCTGCATGATGGTATGCCCCGGCGCGGGGCTTATGGCGGGCGGCGGCGCGGACTATGATGGAACTCTCACTTTTTTCGGGAGTCTTTATGCAAATTCTGGTCAATGTCTTTCATCCGCGTCTTTCACAATCCACGGTCAACCGCGCCTGGGTCGCGCGCCTTGCCCCGGCGGGCGTTACGCTGCGTGATCTGTATGCGCTCTATCCGGACGGCCGCATTGACGTGGCCGCCGAACAGGCCGCGCTGCTCGCCCATGAACGCATCGTCTTTCAACATCCGTTCTATTGGTATGCGCCGCCGCCATTGATGAAGCAGTGGCTGGACGATGTGCTGACCTATGGCTGGGCCTACGGCGGCGGCGCGGCGCTGGCGGGCAAGGAATGGCTGTCGGCGATTTCCACCGGCGGCCCGGCGGATTCCTATCAGGCTGGCGGCTATAACCGCTTTGCCATGAGCGAGTTCCTGAAGCCACTGGTGCAAACGGCGCAGCTATTACAGATGACCTTTCTGCCGCCGTTTATTTTTCATGGGGCGGTGGCGGCCACGGCCACAGCGGTGGCGGATTCGGCGGAACGGCTGCTGGCCCATGTGCATGACCCGCTGCTCGACCCGGTGAAACGTCTCGCTGCGTTGCAGGCGCAGATGACGCGGGATGGGGTGAAACTGGGGTAAATGTTATCGGTTGTCGGCAGGCCGGGGTTTCCCCCACTGCATGATCGTCCTGCCTTTTCCACAAACCGTGTGGTTATAGTCAAATAGCCAAGAAGCCGTAACAAGGCGCGCCGCCGCAGACAGTACAAATCAGTACGGCAAGGCGGCGCAACACCGTTACGGTTTTTTTAGATATTTGACTATATCCCGCCTGGCGGCACCGCCCGGATTATTCGCTGCGGTAGCGGCTGCGGGTGTTGAAGGCGAGGGCGAGGGTGCTTTTGTCAATGTAGGCGAGCTCGCCGCCCATCGGCACGCCGTGCGCGAGGCGGGTGGCGGGGACACCGTGTTTGGCGGCGAGTTCGGCGAGGAAGTAGGCGGTGGTTTCGCCTTCCATGGTGCTGTTGGTGGCGAGCACGACTTCGTGGATGTCGCCGCCGGTGAGGCGTTGGTCGAGGATGTCGAGGCCGAGTTCTTCCGGGCCGATGCCGTCGAGCGGCGAGATGTGGCCCATCAGCACGAAGTAGTGGCCGCGATAGTCGGTGGATTGTTCGATGGCGAGCACATCGGCGGGTGCTTCGACGACGCAGATGGTGCCCGCGTCGCGGCGCGGGTTGGCACAGATGAGGCAGAGGGCTTCGTCGCTGATGTTGCGGCACTTCTCGCAGCGGCGCACGGTGTGCAGCGCGTGGTTGGTGGCATCCGCCAGTTCTTGTGCCTGCGCGGTTTTGGTGAGCAGGAGTTGCAGCGCCATGCGCTGCGCGGTTTTGTTGCCGACGCCCGGCAGGCAGGTGAGGGCCTGCACGAGGCGGTCGAAAGCGGGGGAAAAGCTCATTCAGAAGGGTAGCTTGAAGCCGCCGGGCAGGCCCATACCGCCGGTGATGGCGGCCATTTCTTCCTGGGTCATCTGGTTGACTTTGCTTGCGGCGTCGCTGATGGCGGCGGCGATGAGGGCTTCCAGCATGTCTTTGTCTTCTTTCAGCGCTTCTTCGCCGAGTTCGACGCGCTGGCAGGCGTAGTGGCCGTTCAGGGTTACTTTGACCGCGCCCGCCCCGGCGATGCCGACGACGTGTTTGTTCGCCAGTTCTTCTTGCATTTTCTGCATGTTGGCCTGCATTTCCTGCGCTTTTTTCATCATGTTGCCCAATTTTCCGGGAAGCATTGTGTCTCCTTATGTTTGTGAAGGGTTTGTGGGTTGGATGTTGTCCACGCGCAGGCCGTCGCCGAAGACGGCTTGGGCGGCCTGTACTTGTGGATGGTTGTGGAAATCGCTTTCCGCCTGTTGCTGTTGCGCGGCATTTTTCTGCCGCCGGTAGTCGATGGGGGTGGTCACGGCGTCGCCCGGCCGGATGTCGATGGTGCAGGCGGTGCCGATTTTGGCGGCGATGGCGGCGGCGGCTTCTTCGCGGTTTTGTTTCTGGTCGAAGATGATGCCGCCCGCGCCGGTTTGCAGGCTGAGGCGCGGCGGCTGCCAGGCGACGGGGATGCTGTTTTCGAGCAGCAGCAGCGGGTATTCGTGCAGGTCGAGGGTGATGAGGAAGTCGTTCCAGCGTTCGAGGTTGTCTATGAGCGGGTCGAGGCTTGGGGCGTCGTCAGCAGCGGTTGCGTCAGCGGCGGTTTTTTTTTCTGCGGCGGTAGCGGCGGGCACGCTTTCGTCCGGAATGGTTTCGCTCACCCACGGCGGGATGTCGTTGTCGTCGGCGGCAGGGAGGTCTTCCCACGGCGGCGGGGCTTCTTCTGTGTTTGCAGCGACAAGTGGCGGTGTCGTCCCGCTTGGCAACGCGGGCGGTTCGGTATGTGCGCTGTTATCCGTGTCGGCGGATGCCGCTGTTATGCCGCTTGGCGGGGCGGTTGGTTCGGTTTGTGTGCTGTTAGCCGTATTGGCGGATGCTATAGTTTCCCCGCTTGGCGATGCGGTCGGTTCGGGTTGCGCGCTGTTGTCTGTGTCGGCGGATGCCGCTGTTATGCCGCTTGGCGATGCGGTCGGTTCGGGTTGTGCGCTGTTATCCGTGTCGGCGGATGCCGCTGTTGTCCCGCTTGGCAGGCTGTCTTGCAGGATGGCGGTGAGGTTGTCGGCTGCGGTGGCGGGCGCAGCTTCGCGGATGGTCGACGCCTGTGGCGGCTCGGCGTCCGGCAGCAGCGGTTGCAGGGCAATCATGCGCAGCAGGCTCATTTCCAGCGCCATGCGCGCATCGGGCTGGTAGGGCAGGTTTTGCCAGGTGTCGCCGCCGATTTGGTACCACAGTTGCACGAGTTCGACCGGCAGGCGCGCGGCCAGTGCATGTAGTTCGGCGGGGATTTCGCCCGGATAGCGTTCGGCGTTGAGGCGGACGATGGTGATTTTCTGGATTTGTTGCAGGAGGCGCAGCAGCAGGTTGGCGTAGTCGGGGGCGTATTCGTCCAGGGCGTCGAGGACTTGCCGCAGTCCGGCGGCGTTGCCGTCGGCCAGCAGGTGCAGCATCTGGTTGAGTTGCGGTTCGGGCACGGCACCGAGCAGGGTGGCAACGTCGCGGCTGCGCACTTCGCCCTGGCCGTAGGCGAGTGCCTGGTCGAGCAGGCTGAGGCTGTCGCGCATGCTGCCGGCAGCAGCGTTGGCCAGCAGTAGCAGGGCGTCGCGGTCATAAGCGGCGTTCTCGCTGTCAAGGATGTGGGCGAGATGGTCGCTGATTTGCCGCTCGCTCATGTTTTTCAGGTGGAATTGCAGGCAGCGCGAGAGAATGGTCGCCGGCAGTTTTTGCGGATCGGTGGTGGCGAGGATGAATTTGACGTGTTCCGGTGGCTCTTCAAGCGTTTTCAGCAGGGCGTTGAAGCTGCTGGCGGAAAACATGTGTACTTCGTCGATGAGATAGACTTTGTAATTGCCTTTGACCGGGGCGTAGGGGATGTTGTCCAGCAGTTCGCGGGTTTCTTCGACGCGTGAACGCGAGGCGGCATCCACTTCGATCAGGTCGGGGAAACGGCCTTCGTCGATTTCGCGGCAGTGTTCGCATTCGCCGCAGGGTTCGGAGCTGACGCCGCGCGTTTTGCAGTTGAGGGATTTGGCGAAGATGCGGGCGATGGTGGTTTTGCCGACGCCGCGTGTGCCGGTGAAGAGGTAGGCGTGGTGGATGCGGTTATGATCGAGTGCGTAGGTCAGCGCCTGGGTTACGTGTGTCTGGCCAACCAGTTGGTGAAAGTTTTTCGGTCGCCAGCGGCGGGCGAGTACCTGATAAGCCTCAGACATGGGATTTTTGCTGCTTATAAATAGAAAAAGGCCTGCACCAGCTTACTCCGGCACCCGATTTCACCACTACCGCTGCTTCCTTCCGGACCTGACGGGGTTTGCGGCTGATCGTTGCGAAGCGCCAATGCAGACCAGCGGCGCATTTTAGGGATTTTTCATGCGTTTGCAAGGTGCTTTTCATGTTGTGCGTTAGCATGTTGTTTATTTTGCCTTTTTCACCGGTCTTTGCCAGCCGCTGATGGTTTTCTGCTCGCTGCGGGTGAGGGCGAGCTGCTCGGCGGGCACGTCTTTGGTGATGACTGAGCCGGCGCCGATGGTCGCGCCGTCGCCGATGTTGACCGGCGCGACGAGGGCGCTGTTCGAGCCGATGAAAACGCGGTCGCCGAGGGTGGTGCGATATTTGTTCGCGCCGTCGTAGTTGCAGGTGATGGTGCCTGCGCCGATGTTGACTGCGCTGCCGATAGTGGCGTCGCCGATGTAGCTCAGATGGTTAATTTTGCTGCCCTTGCCGATGGTCGCCGCTTTGGTTTCGACGAAGTTGCCGATGCGCACGCCTTCATCGAGCACGGTTTTCGGGCGCAGACGGGCGAAGGGGCCGACTTGCGCGTTCGCCCCGACTTCGCAATGTTCGAGGCGGGAATGGCTGTACACGCGTGCGCCTGCGCCGATGGTGCAGTTATCGAGCACACAGCCGCTTTCGATATAGACGTTGTCGCCGAGGCTGACCGTACCCTTGATGACGACATTGGCCTCGATCACCACGTCGCGTCCGGCGCTGAGGCTGCCGTGCACGTCAAGCCGTGCGGGATCAATCAGCGTCACGCCCGCATCCAGCAGTGCCTGTGCCTGACGGCGGCGGTACACCGCTTCCGCCTGCGCCTGCTGCGCACGGGTGTTGATGCCCATCGTTTCCTCGGCGTCATCGGCGATAACGGCGCTGATTTCGCCACCCGCCGCGTGGTGCAGGGCGACAAGGTCGGGCAGATAGTATTCGCCCTGCGCGTTGTTGTTCTGCAACTGCGGCAGATAGGTAGCAAGCAGACCGCTCGCGACTACCATCATGCCGGTGTTGATCTCGGTAATTGCCCGCTGCGCTGCGCTCGCATCCTTCTCCTCGACTACCGCGCTGACGCTGCCGGCGGCGTCGCGCACGATGCGCCCATAGCCGAAGGGGTTGTCCACCACGGCGGAAAGCAGGGCGAAGCCGCTTGCCTGCGACGCATCCAGCAGCCGCTGCAAGGTTGCGGCGCGCACCAGCGGCGTATCGCCGAAGAGGATTAACACCCGCCCGGCCTGGGCGATTTCTGCCATTGCCATCTGCACCGCATGACCCGTGCCGCGTTGCTCGCGCTGCTCAATCCACTGCACCTGCGGCCAGGCGGGTCCGATGCAGGCGCGCAACTGCCCGCCCTGATGCCCGAACACCACCGCCGTGCGCTCAGGGGCGAGCGCCTGCAACGTTTCCAGCAAATGCACGATCATGGCCTTGCCGCCGACGGGTTGCAGCACCTTGGCCTGGGCGGAACGCATCCGCGTGCCTTGGCCGGCCGCGAGAATCAGGGCGAGAGTACGCATAACAAATCCTTCACAAACAAATGGGAGATCATTGTAACGAAAGCACGAGGTGATGTGGATTTGTCGTTAACTTTTTACATATTCTGTGATGACTTTGAGGATGCAGTGTTAAAATACCGCTTGTTTTCCGGAACAGCCGGTTAAATTCAGAGAAAAATTGGAGAAAGTACAACATGAAAAGACAAGAACAACTCGAACGCGCCAAAAGCGGAGAAGAATGGGATGTCGTCGTCATCGGTGGCGGCGCGACCGGTCTCGGCATTGCCGTGGACGCTACCACACGCGGCTTCAAAACCCTGCTCCTCGAACGCATGGACTTCGCCAAAGGCACCTCCAGCCGTAGCACCAAACTTGTGCACGGCGGCGTGCGCTACCTCGCCCAGGGCGATGTCGCCCTCGTGCGTGAGGCTCTGCGCGAACGTGGCCGCCTCGGCAAAAACGCGCCGCACCTCTTCAAAAGCGAAGCCTTCATCATCCCGGGCGAAAAATGGTGGACCGCGCCGTACTACACCTTCGGCCTGTGGCTCTATGACCGTCTCGCCGGCAAACTCGGCATCGGCCACACCCGCTACCTCGGCAAAGACGAAGCTAACCGCCTGCTGCAGGGCGTCAAACCCGAAAAACTGCGCAATGGCGTCTGCTACTACGACGGTCAGTTTGACGACGCCCGTCTCGCCGTCAACCTTGCGCAAACCGCCATTGACCACGGTGCCGCCGTCGTCAACTATTGCGAAGTGACCGGTCTTGCCAAAAACGACGCCGGCAAAATCTGCGGCGTGACCGCCCGCGACACTCTCGGCGGCGACACCTTCGACATCAAAGCCAAATGCGTCGTCAACGCTACCGGCGTCTTCACCAACGAAATCAACGCGATGGATAACCCCGACGACATGGACAGCGTCGTCCCCAGCCAGGGCGTACATATCGTCATTGACCGCGCCTTCCTGCCCGGTGCAAGCGCACTGATGGTGCCGAAAACCTCCGATGGCCGCGTTCTCTTCGCTGTGCCGTGGCATGACAAACTCGTCATCGGCACCACCGATACCCTCGTCAAACACGCCGAATACGAACCCAAACCACTCGACAAAGAAATCGACTTCATCCTGAACACCGCCAAAGACTACCTCGTCAAAGCGCCGACCCGCGCCGATATCAAAAGCGTCTTCGTCGGCTTGCGCCCACTCGCTGCGCCGAAAGGCGGCGGCAAGAGCACCAAAGAAGTCTCGCGCAGCCACAAAGTGCACGTTACCCCGTCCGGTATGGTGGACATCATCGGCGGCAAATGGACGACCTACCGGCAAATGGCCGAAGACGCTGTGGACGCTGCCATCAAAGAAAACGTCCTGCCTGCCAAAGAATGCAAAACTGTTGACTTGAAAATCCACGGTCACCAGGCAGCAGACGAAAAAAGCCACCTCGGCTTCTACGGCAGTGACCGCGCCGCCATCGAAGCGCTTGCCGCCGCCGACAGCAAAGCTGGCAGCAAAATCCACCCGAATCACCCCTTCCTCTACGCCGAAGCGCTGTGGGCGGTGCGCGAAGAAATGGCGCAAACCCTGGAAGACGTGCTGGCGCGCCGCATCCGTCTCCTCTTCCTGGACGCCCGCGCCGCCGCCGAATCCGCCGAAGACGTCGCCCGCTACATCGCCGCCGAACTCGGCAAAGGCGAAACCTGGATCAGCGAACAGACCGCCGCCTTCCGCGAACTGGCGAAGCAGTACCACTTCTGAACCTGCATCACCCTGCACGGGAAAAAACGCTGCTGCGGCAGCGTTTTTTTTTATCGACACACCGCCTGCGCCCCTTCCCGCATCGTGCGCGCGGGAGGTTGCAGTGAAGCCGGTTCATGAAGGAAGCCCTTCCTCCCGCAGGCGGGGGAAGAGTTTGATGTCGCGCAAGTGTCCGCCGGGTTTGCGGTTTTTTGCCGCGTATGAGGGTTGCGTATCAAACAGGAATGCGACAAGGCGGCGCGCCGCAGGCAGTACAGATAGTACGGCGCGGGTTTCCCATAAAAATCGCGCAGCGATTTTTATGGGTGCCCGGTCAGGCGTGCCAACACCGTATCGGTTCTATTTGAAACGACTATAAAAAACACCGCCCGGGCGGGCGGTGTCTGGTGTGCCGCAGGCCGCTCAGGCTTTCGGGGCGGCGGCTTTGACTTCCGCGCTTGCACCATCAGCGAATTGCGCGAAGTTGTCGTTGAACATTTTCGCCAGTTTTTTCGCCTGGGCGTCGTAGGCGGCTTTGTCTGCCCACGCGTTGCGCGGTTTGAGGATTTCCGCCGGGACGTTCGGGCATTCGGTGACGACGGCAAAGCCGAAGACGGGATCGGCCTCGGTCGGCATTTTCGCCAGTGCGCCGCTGTTGATGGCGTCGATGATGGCGCGGCTGTATTTGAGCTTGATGCGTTCGCCGACACCGTAGGCACCGCCTGCCCAGCCGGTGTTGATGAGCCAGACATTGGTGTTGTGTTTTTTCATTTTTTCGGCGAGGAGTTCGGCGTATTTGGCCGGGTGCCAAACCATGAACGGTGCGCCGAAGCAGGCGGAGAAGGTGGCTTCCGGCTCGGTCACGCCGACTTCGGTGCCGGCCACTTTCGCGGTGTAGCCGCTGATGAAGTGGTACATCGCTTGGGCCGGGTTGAGGCGGGAGACCGGCGGCAGCACGCCGAAGGCGTCGCAGGTGAGGAAGACGATGTCCGTCGGTTGCCCGGCCTTGCAGGGGATACGCGCGTTGCTGATGTATTCGATCGGGTAGCTGGCGCGGGTGTTGCTGGTCAGCGGGGTGTAGTCGTACTGCACGACATAGTGTTCGTCGTAGGCGACGTTTTCCAGCACGGTGCCGAATTTGATGGCGCCGAAGATTTCCGGTTCTTTTTCGGCGGAGAGGTCGATGACTTTGGCATAGCAGCCGCCTTCGATGTTGAAGATGCCGTCTTCGGTCCAGACGTGTTCGTCGTCGCCGATGAGGTTGCGGTTCGGGTCGGCGGAGAGGGTGGTTTTGCCGGTGCCGGAGAGGCCGAAAAGCACGGCGGAGCGTTCGCCGCCCTGTTCGGCGGTGGCGGAGCAGTGCATGGAGAGCTCGCCCTGTTTCGGCATGAGGTAGTTCATGATGGTGAACACGCCTTTTTTCATTTCGCCCGCGTATTCGGTGCCGAGGATAACCATGTCGCGTTCTTCAAAGGAGAGCGAGACGGAGGTGGTGCTGGTCACGCCGACGACGGTGCGGTCGGCGGGTTTGTGTCCGGCGTTGTAGATGACGTAGTCCGGCTCGCCGAAGGCGGCCAGTTCGGCATCGGTCGGGCGGATGAGCATGTTGTGCATGAAGAGCGCGTGATACGGGCGGGTGGTGATGACGCGGATTTTCAGGCGGTATTTTTCGTCCCAGCCGGCGTAGCCGTCGAGGACGTACACGCTGTCGGCTTCGTTGAGGAATTTCACCGCGCGGCTGCGGTTGGCGGCGTGCGATTCCGGCGGGAAGGGGATGTTGATTTTGCCCCACCAGATGTCGTTTTCCGAGGCAGGGTTTTTCACGATGCGCTTGTCTTTCGGTGAACGGCCGGTTTTCACGCCGGAGAAGGCGATCAATGCCCCTGTGGAGGAAATCACGGATTCATCGCCCGCCTGCAATGCGGCTTTGTAGAGTGCGGATGGCGAGAGGTTGCGGTAGGCCTGCTTGTGGATACCGTAGGGGGAAAGGTCAAGGAAATTGGGGGTTTGGATTGCCATACATGTTCACCTTGTTTGGATAGATGTTTGATTTCAAGCCACAAACGTGTGTTTTTCCGTTTGTGGACTGGGGAAAGTATAGCGGCTTCACACAGGCAAAAAAAGCCGTAACGCGCGGGAAAGTAAATTTTTTCGCCTAATTTTGCCGCCTGCCGCGCATTTTCGGCGCACGGCTTCCCCATTTTGGGCGGTGCTGCCGTTTACCCCACCCCGCAAGCGGGAGGAGGTTTATCTTTGACTATCAGGGATTTCTCATCTGCCGGGATTGCGGATATCCGTGTCGAACGACGCTGTCCGCAGATGCGGGCGGAGGCGTTGGTCTTTTGCCCGGTGCGCAGGTTTTTTGGGAGAATGCAAGGCTGTTCCCGTGTTTATCATATTGATATGATTACACTTGCTTTGTATAACGGAGGTAAATGATGCATATGCACTGGGTATTTTTGATGCTGGCGATTGTGTGCGAGACGTTCGGCTCGACAATGTTGAAGTTGAGCGACGGGTTCAGCAAGTTGTGGCCGACGCTCGGTGTGGTGGCCGGTTTTGGTCTGTGTTTCTGGGCGCTGGCGCTGGCGTTGAAAACGATGCCGCTTGGTACCGCTTACGCGGTCTGGGCGGGGCTGGGGCTGGTGCTGGCCGCGCTGATCAGTGTGTTTGTCTTCGGGCAGAAGGCGGATGTGATGGGCGTCGTCAGTATTGCCCTGATTGTGCTTGGTGTGGTGCTGCTCAATACGGCATCGTCCATGTCCGGCCATTAGGAATTGTTGACATTCGGCCTGCGCAGCGGGTTTTGGTCAAAAAGCCGCCTTGCCGGGTGTCAGCAGACCCTAACCGCCTGTCCGGGCAACGCCCGGCCCCGGCCGGGCATTTTTATGGCTGCCCGCCCACGCCGTCACAGCGCTGAGGGCGACGAAAACGGTGATGATGGCCGCCATCGGCCACGGTGTGCCGTCGGCGAAGCGGGTGAGGAGCAGGGTGGAGAGGATGCCGCTGCCGTATTGCAGGGAGCCGATGAGGGCGGCGGCGGAACCGGCCATGCGGCTTTCCACTGCGGCCAGCGCGGCGGCGTTGGCGCAGCTCGCGATGATGCCGTTCATGCTGAACATGAGGAAGACCGGCAGGGCGATGCCCCAGATGCTGCCTGTGCCGCGACAGGCGAGGACGGCGAGGAGGATGGCGGCAGCGGTGGCGGCGAGGGTTGCGCCACGCAGCAGGCGGTCGAGCGGGAAATGGCGCACCAGGCGGCGGTTGGCGGCGCTGAGGAGCATCACGCCGAGGATGTTCACGCCGAACCAGAGGCCGTAGCGGGCGGGATCGATGCCGAAACGGCCGATATAGACTTTGGGCGAGCCGGTGATAAAGGCGTAGGCGGCGACATAGAAGGCGGTAACGCAGAGGGTGTAGCGCATGAAGGCGCGGTTGCCGAGCAGGGCGGCGTAGTTGGCGAATGCCCCGGCGAGGCTGCCCGTGCCGCGCCGCTGCGGCGGCAGGCTTTCCGGCAGGCGCGAGACGGCGGCGAACATGATGACGCCGATGACGGCGAGCAGCCAGAAGTTGGCGTGCCAGTCGGCGATTTTCAGCAGGAAGCCGCCGATGAGCGGGCCGACGATGGGCGCGGCGGCCATGAACAGCACCAGGGTTGAGAGCATCTGCGCCGCGCGGGTCGCGCCGAAGAGGTCGCGGATCATGGCGCGCGACAGCATCGGCCCGACGCAGGCACCCACCGCCTGAAAGACGCGCCAGGCGACGATGGCTTCGAGGCTGTCGGCGGTGGCGCAGCCGATGGAGCCGATGACGAAGAGCGCCATGCCGGTGAAGAGCGGGATTTTCCGCCCGATGCGGTCGCTGATGGGGCCCCAGACGAGCTGGGCGATGGCGAAACCGGCGAGGAAGCCGGTAACGGTCAGCTCGGCATCGCCGCCGAGGTCACGGCTCATCAGCGGCAGGGCGGGCAGGTAGCTGTCCACCGAAAGCGAGGTGAAGGCCATCAGCGCGCTGAGGATGATGAGAAAGGTCAGGGTGCGTTTGTTGGCGGGCATGGGGGCTCCGGTGGTGATTGGGGCGGGCATTGTAGGCAGCGGCGGCAGGCGGATAAACCGGGCGGCGTCGTTAGGGGTTATGAGCGCCGTGCATCAATGCCGCCGAAAAGTGCTTTAATGACGCCGCCGCAACTGCAAGAGAGGTCAACATGTACGCCCACGATACCGATTTCCGCCTGCTCGTCGCCGCCGCCACCCGCGCGCCTTCGGGACACAACAGCCAGCCCTGGCGGTTCCGCCCGACCGCCGGCGGCATCACCATCCTGCCCGACGACAGCCGCGCCCTGCCCGCCGTGGATGGCGGCAACCGCGAAGGCTTCATCAGCCTCGGCTGCGCGCTGGAAAACCTCTGCCTGTACGCCACTACCCTGCATTACGCGGCAACGGCCACGCTCGACCCCGACGGCAGCATTGCCGTGCAACTCCGCCGCGATGACGCCATCCGCCCCGACCCGCTCGCCGCCTGCATCCCGCACCGCCAGACCAACCGCACGACCGGCGACGGCCGCACCGTCGCGGCGGACAGCCTGCAAACCCTGCTCGGCGAAGCGACGGCAGCAACGCCTGTTCATGCCTTTGCCCGCGACACCGCCGCCTACCGCCTGCTGGCCGACGCGGTGCGGCGCGGCAACGAGGTGCAAATGCACGACCGCGCCTTCAAAAGGGAACTGCTGACGTGGATACGCTACAACCGGGCCGACAGCGAGCGCACGGGCGACGGCCTCAGCAATGCCGTACTGGGTGCGCCCGACCTGCCGCGCTGGCTGGCCAAAATCATCGTTCGCGTCATGCTGAACGCCAGAACCCAAAACAGGACCGACGCGAAACACCTTGCCGCCGCCTCGCACCTGCTGTTGATAACGAGCGGCAGCGACGACCATGCCGCGCATGTTGCGGCAGGCCGCGTTCTGCAACGCCTGCTTTTGCGCGCCACGGCGGCGGGCATCGCCACCGCCTTCCTGAACCAGCCTTGCGAAGTGGCAGCCCTGCGCGCCGGGTTGCGGGAAAACTTGCCCATTGACGGCCACCATCCGCAAATCCTGCTGCGCATCGGCTATGCCCGCAAGGCCGCCTGTTCGCGCCGCCGCCCCATTGATGATGTGATTGTGCCGGACTGACCGACTGGCTACGGTTGGCCCGGCAGCGGGCGGGGCGCGCCGCTCAGGGATTGATGCGGGCGAGGATGTGGCGGGTGAGGATTTTTTCGCCCTGGGTGGTGAAGTGGATGCCGTCGCTTTTGCGCACCGCCACGGGTTTGCCGCTCTCGTCCGGCAGGTAGGCGGTGTAGCTGCCGTCGCTTTTTGCAAACAGGCGGTTGGTGTTCTGGTAGTGCTGCTCGGCTTTTCCGACTTCGTCGGCGATGAGGCTGTCCAGATAGCTGATTTTGTTGCTGTATTTCGGGCTTTTCATCAGCGGCGGGCCTATCCACAGGGTTTTGACATTGTGCGCGGCGGCAATCGTGAGGATTTTGCGGATTTCGCCCCGGTAGTAGGTTTCCCATTCGGGGGTACCGAAGTGCAGGTTTTCTTTTGGCGCGGCAGGGTTCGGCGTGTTTTGCGGGTCGTTCGCGCCGAGCATGACGACGATGAGGCGCACGTCCGGGTTTTCATCAAGCAGGGTGCCGAGGTTTTCCGGCCAGTTGTAGTAGGCGGGGTAGCGCAGGCCGCTGCTGGGCTTGCCGTGGTTCATGCTTTTGATGTGATGGCGGCTCAGCAGTTCGCGCTGGATGTGCGGCGCCAGCGATTTCATCATGGAGTCGCCGATGAGCAGGACGCGGTCGTCCGCGCCGAGGTGGATGGCGTCGCCGGGGCCGGCGGGAGGTTGGGTGTCGCCGTTGTCGCCGTTTGTGGCGACAGGCGGGGCGGTGTCGTCGCTTGCATCGGCAGATAGTGCGGTGTCGTCGCTTGTGTCGGCGGATAGCGCGGCGTCGTCTGCGGCATCTGCGGCATCGCCGTCTTCGTCTTGCCAGATGAGGGGCGGGGTTGGCGCGGCGGTGGCACCGGGGATGACGAGGTCGAGCAGGCTGCCGGGCACGGGGTCGGCAACAGGTTCGGCGAAGGCGTATGCCGGGGTGCGGTTGATGATGTTGGTGTGCCAGCCGTCGTTGTCGCCGAGGTAGGTGCGGGCGTGGATGGGGTGTTGTGCGGCGAGGGCGGCGGCGAGGGCGCGGTGCCAGTCGTTGTCGTCTGCTTCGCCGTCGCTGTCGCCGGTGGCGATGTCGCCGGAGTCGCTGTTGTCGTCGCTGTCGTCGGCGGCGATGAGGGTTTCTTCTGCCGCTGTTTCGTCGTTGTCGGCAAGGGGTGATGCTTCTGCCGCTGTTTCGTCCGCGAGCGGGCGCAGGCGGGCCAGGGCGAGCGGGTCGTATTGGGCGGTGTAGGTGTCGGCGGTGATGGCGGGCAGCGCGGCGGGGGCGAGGGTTGCCCACAGGGCGCTGTGGTTGTCTTCCGGCACGGGCAGCACGGGTGCGGGCGGAGGCGGCGGTGCGACGGGGGCAGGCGGCGTGGGGCTTGGTTGGGGCGTGGGTTTGGCGGCGAGGGTTTGCGGGATGGTAACGGGGTCGTGCTGCGCTTCTTTGCCGCCCGCGCCGAGCAGGGCGTAGAGGGCGTGTTTGAGGCGGTCGCCGCTGCGCCACACGGCAAAGTGCTGTAAGCCGGCGAGCGGTGAGGCGCGGTAGTAGGTTTGTTGCCAGTATTGCTCAATGCCCTGCTGCATCAGCCACAGGGCAAGGAGGCAGGTGGTGGCGAGGGTGGCGAGGATTTTCAGGGTGCGGGTGGGCATGGCGGTGTCTCAGTAGTCGGCGTAGAGGATGTTCGGGATGCCGCCGGGGGCGTAGGCGGCGATGGTCACGAGGATGAGGGTGAAGAGCAGCGCCTGGCTGTGCCACGGCAGGCGGCGCCACAGGTTGGCGGCGAGTGTCTGCCAGCCCGCGCTTTTCGGGTAGAAGTAGAGGAGGAGGTTGAAGGCGAGGACGAAGGTGAGCGCGCGCGCGGGTGCGTCCAGGGTGAGGTTGCCGCCGAGGGCGCGGAAGATGGCGCGGGTGTTGTCGGCGTCGTTTTTGTAGAAGACGGCCCAGGTGAGGACGATGTAATGGATGGTGCCGTAGCGCGCCAGCGCCGGGCTCAGGGTGGCGACGGCGTTTTTGCCCATGAGACGGTCGCAGCTGTTGAGCACGATGATGCCGGCGGCGTGCATCGCGCCCCAGATGAGGTAGTTGCCGCTTGCGCCGTGCCACAGGCCGGAGAGCAGCATGGCGATGGTGAGGTTCACTTGGGTGCGCAGGAAGCCGTGGCGGTTGCCGCCAAGCGGGATGTAGAGGTAGTCGCGTATCCAGGTGGAGAGGCTGATGTGCCAGCGCTGCCAGAAGTCACGCAGGTTGGTGGCGGCGTAGGGCAGGTTGAAGTTCTCGGCGACGCGGATGCCGAGCAGCAGGGCAAAGGCGGTGACGAGTTCGGTGTAGCCGGAAAAGTTGAGGTAGATGTAGAGGGTGTAGGCGTAGAGTCCGGCGAGGACTTCGATGGGCTGGTACTGCTCAGGGTTGCCGAGGATGGGCGTCGTCCAGTTTTCTTCCAGCCAAGCGTTCAGCCACAGCAGTTTGACGAGGGCGCTGATCAGGAGAATGAAGATGCGGCCGGTCTCGCCGACGGCGCGCGGCGCGGTGGCAGCGTATTGCGGCAGCATGTCGCCGGCGCGGCAGATGGGACCGGCCAGCAGGGTGGGGAAGAAGGCGAGGTAGAGGGCAAGGCGTTCGGGTTTTTCGGCAACGATTTGCACGCGCCAGGCGGCGACGAGGTAGGTGATGGACTGGAAGGTGTAGTAGGAGATGCCAATGGGCAGGGCGATTTCGGCGGCGGGCAGGTTCCAGCGGATACCGATGGTGTGCAGCAGGATCTGGCTGGCGCTGCGGAAGAAGTCGAGATATTTCATCAGCGCGAGGTGGGCGACGGCAATGGCGATGGCGGCAGCGAGGTATTTTTTGTTGCGGCTGCGCTGGATGTGACGCGCGGCGAGGTAGATGAAGGCGGAGTAGGCGACGAGTTCGAGGACAAAAAGGAAGCTGTATGTCGCGACCAGCAGGTAGCTGGCGGCAAGCAGCAGGCGGTTTTGCACGACGACGCGCTCGCGCTGGCTCCAGTACAGCGCAAGGAAGAGCAGGAAGGCGGCAATGAATTCGGGGGCGAGGTAATTCATGGCGTTATTATCGCGGAAAGGCTGAATATTAACAATCTGTAAAACATCAGCAAGATTTATGCCATTTTGCTTCCTGTATGGAGGTCTGCGTACAAATGCGATTTATTGACATTAGGCTTAGCACTGGGCATGATGCGTCGCATTTTTAGCCGGGGAGTATCCATGTTGAAACCATTGATGAATTTAGCAAAATTGGTATTTTGCGGCGCGGCGTTTGCCGTGCTCGCGGCACAGGCGGAGGTGAAGCAGATTAAAGATGTGCTGGGGCGCGAAGTGGCGGTGGATGTGCCGGTCAAGCGCGCTATTCTCACCTTTTATTACCCGGATTATATTGCTGCGACCGGCGCGGACAATTTCCGCAACGTTGTTGGCATTTCGCGTGAGTTCTGGGAAAAATTCAATCCCGGCAGCTGGGCACAATTTACGGAAAAGATGCCATTCTTAAAAGACATTGACGATGTCGGCTACGTCATCAGCAATACTTTCTCCACGGAAAAGGCGCTGGCGCTGAAACCCGATGTGCTGGTGATTCCGAAGATTCAATACGAGGCGCTGGCGGCGGAATTGCCGCGTTTTGAGGAAGCGGGCATTCCGGTGGTCGTGGTCGATTTCAATGATCAGACCGTTGAAAACCATACGCAGAGCATCCGTATTTTCGGGCAACTGGCGGGCACGGAAGCGCGTGCGGAAAAGATTGCCCGGGCATATGCCGACGGTATCGCCGATATTCAAAAGCGGGTCAAAGCGGCCAATCTGCCCAAGCCGAAAATCTATATCGAATTCGGCAATAAAGGACCGGAGGAATACAGCTTTACCTTTGGCAAAAACATGTGGGGCGCGATTGCCGATACCGTCGGCGGCGATAACGTCAGCGCACCGCATATCAAAACCTGGGGCACGATTTCCGCCGAGCAATTACTGGTCGCCCGTCCTGATGTCATCATGATTTCCGGCACGGAACTGGAACACGACACCAATCCCAATGTGATGTCGATGGGCATCGGCATCAGTGAAGCAGACGCGCGGCAGCGCCTCGCCGGCTTCATCAAGCGCATCGGCTGGGACAGCCTGCCGGCGGTGCAGAACAACCGCGTCTATGGCCTTTACCACACCGCCTCGCGCTCGATTACCGACCTGGCGGCGGTACAATTCATGGCGAAGGCACTGTATCCGCAGGTGTTCGCCGATGTCGATCCGGACAAAACTTGGCAGGATTTCTATCGCGAATACCTGCCGGTCGTGCCGCAGGGGACGTTTTTCCTGTATCCGCAACGGTAATGGCAAATGCCGCCAAGCGGCGTAACCACGCGGCTTTCGTTCATCTCAGCGAGAGTAATCCCCATGCTTGAATCCCTGCACACCCTGCTCGCCGCGCCCAATCCGCATTTCGTCAACAATGCGGAAGCGGGCGGCGGCGTCATTCCGCTCCGTCATATCACGTTTCCGCCCGCATCCGCTGCCGCCGTTGCCGCGCTGGAAACTGCCTTGCAGGGTTGTGATGCGGTTTTGCCCACGCTCTATCGGGAAAGCGACGGTTTACAGCTTTTCGCCAACCGCGCCGATCCCGGCGAATGCTTTTTCTTCCTGCCGCTCGCGCAAATGGCGGCAGAAAAAGCCATGCTCTATGAATGGCTGCTGCTTGATGACGAAAACTGCGAAGACGGGGATGCGGTGTACGGCGTCCCGACCTGGTGGGACAGCGCCATTGTCTTTGCCGGCTTCGGGCAGGCACCGGAACGTTTTTATCTGGCAACCGCCGGTGCGCATCGCGGCAAGGTGTTTTATTACAACCATGAAGAATGCTCGATGCGGATTGCCGACAGCGTCGCCGCTTTTCTTGATTTGCTCTGCGCCGATCCGGTCACGTTTATGCAGCGTTTTTACGATGTCGCCTATTGGGACATTGCTGCCTACCATCCCGCCTGATTTTCCAAGCCAGCGCGCCTTGCGTCCGGGCGCGGCGGGTTTTACCCACGGGCGCATTTTCCCCACAACAGGAGCTTATATGCTGAAAAAACTGCTTGCCGCTGCCGTCGTCGCGGCGACCATGACCGCCGCCCATGCCGAGGTGAAGACCATCAAAGATGTGCTTGGTCGCGAAGTGAAAGTGGATGTGCCTGCGAAGCGCATCATGCTGGGTTTCTACTACACCGATTACCTCGCGGTTGGCGGTGAAAAAGCACTGGATAACGTCGTTGGCTTCTCGAAAGCCGTGTGGACGGACTGGACGCCTGCCAGCTGGGAGGTGTACAGCAAGGCGCTGCCGAAGCTGAACGAACTCGCCGATGTGGGCGAAGTTGAAGTCGGCACCTTCTCGGTGGAAAAAGTACTGGCGCTGAAGCCGGATCTGGTCGTCCTTGCCGACTGGCAATGGCAGGCGATTGAAGACGACCTCGAACCGCTGGAAAAAGCGGGCATCCCCGTCGTCGTCCTTGACTACAACAAAGAACAACTGCCGCTGCATCTGGAAAGTACCCGCGTCCTTGGCGAAATCACCGGACAGGAAGCGCGCGCGAAAGAAATCGCCGCCTGGTACGAAGGCGTGGTGAAAGACGTGCACAGCCGTGTGGAAAAATCCGGCCAGCCCAAGCCGAAAATCTATCTTGAATTTGGCAACAAAGGCCCGGCTGAATACGGCAACAGCTTCGGTAACACCATGTGGGGGCCGCTCGCCGAGCAGGCGATGGGCAGCAACATCGCCGTTGGCCACGTCGAATACGCCGGCCCGATGAACCCCGAACAAGTCATCGTCGATAAACCTGAAGTCGTCGTCATCAGCGGACGCGAAACCGAGCTGAAGAAAAACGAACAGGCGCTGGTGATGGGCATCAACATCGCCAAAGACGAAGCGCTGAAACGTCTGAACGGCTACAAGACGCGCCAAGGCTGGGCGGAACTGCCAGCCATCAAGGATGGCCGCCTCTACGGCATCTATCAGGGCGCCTCGCGCACACTGGCCGATGCCGCCTCTATCCAGTACATCGCCAAAGCGCTCTACCCCGATGCCTTCAAGGATGTCGACCCGCTCGCTACCTACCTCGACTTCCACAAGAAGTATCTGCCGGTCACCCCGGAAGGCACCTTCTTCCTGAAAGCGGAGTAATTCGTGCCGCAGCAAACCGTTCAAGACACGATTGCCGCCCACCGCCGCCGCGAAAAGCGGCGGTGGACCATCATGCTGCTCTTCATCGTGTTCTGCCTCATCACCTTCATTCTCGACCTCACCAATGGCGCGGCTGGCGGCAAAATCAGCGCCAAAGACGTGCTCTACGCCCTGCTGCAATTCCGCGACACCGCGCCGGAAGCGGGCGCAAGCAGCCTCGCCCTGCACTGGCACAGCTTCCAGCAATGGCTCGGTATCGGCGGCGTGGACAACATCACCCACATCATCGTCAACCACCTGCGCCTGCCCATCGCCCTGATGGCGCTCGTCGCCGGGGCAGCGCTTGGCGCGGGCGGTGCGGAAATCCAGACCCTGCTGAACAACCCCATGGCCAGCCCCTACACCCTCGGCATGGCCGCTGCCGCCGGTTTCGGCGCCTCGCTTGTCGTTGTTTTCGGTACCTTCGGCCTCTCCGTGTACGTCGCCCAGCCACTATCCGCCTTCCTCATGACCATGCTCGCCGCCGGTATCATGTTCATCTTCGCCTCCATGCGCCGCTTCTCCTCATCCACCCTGGTGCTGGTCGGCATCGCCCTGCTATTTATCTTCCAGTCCGCCTCCTCGCTGATGCAATACATCGCTACCCCGGAAGAATCGCAAAAAATCCTCTTCTGGCTCTTCGGCGCCCTTAGCAAAGCCAAATGGCAGACCCTCGCCATTACCGCTGCCGTTACCCTCATCTGCATCCTGCTGCTCTTCGCCAACGTCTGGCAACTCACCGCCCTGCGTCTCGGCGAAGCACGCGCTGCCAGCATGGGTGTGAACCTCGCCGCGCTCAGAATGCGCGTGCTCGTCATCGTCGCCGTCATGACCGCGACCGTCATCAGCTTCATCGGCACCATCGGCTTCATCGGCCTCGTCGCCCCGCACGTCGCGCGGATGCTCGTCGGCGAAGACCAGCGCTACTTCCTGCCGACCGCCATGCTCGCCGGCTCCGCCTTCCTCTCCGCCGCCTCCGTCCTCTCCAAACTCATCAACCCAGGCGCGGAATTTCCCATCGGCATCATCACCTCCTTCATCGGTGTGCCGTTCTTCTTCTGGATCATCCTCTCGCGCAAGGCCAACACATGATGCAGATAGACCACCTCACCATCCATCGCGGCCAACTCTGCGTCGCCGACAACATCTCGCTTGAATTGCACCACGGCAAAACCTACGCCATCCTCGGGCCGAACGGCGCAGGCAAATCCTCGCTCATCAAAACCCTCTTTGCCGAACTACCCTACAGCGGACACATCCGCTACCGCGACAAAACCCTCAGCCACGGCCATCACATGGCCTGGCGCAAACCCATCGGCTACATGCCGCAGGATACCGTCGTTGACGCCTCGCTCACCGCGCTCGAAATCGTCCTGCTCGGCCAGATGACGAACCTCACCATGCACGTCTCGGACGAACAACTCGCCCTCGCCGCCGCCATGATGGAAACCCTCGGCATCGCCCACCTTGCCGGACGCGACGTGCTTGCCCTCTCCGGCGGGCAGCGGCAAATGGTCATGTTCGCGCAAGTCCTGCTGCGCGACCCGGAAATCCTCCTGCTTGACGAACCGGTGAGCGCGCTCGACATGCACCACCAGTGCGTGCTGCTTGAAGCCGTGCGCCACCACACCCGCGAGCGCGACCTCATCACCCTGATGATCCTGCACGACCTCAACCTCGCCGCCCAGTTCGCCGACGAAATCATCCTGCTGGCGGACGCCAAAATCCAGGCACAAGGCGCGCCGCGCGATGTCTTGCAAAAAGAAACCATCGAACGCATCTACCGCGTCGAAGCCGCCGTGTACAACGACCCCGACGGCGCTCCGGCCGTCGTCATGCCGCGCCGCGCCATTCGTGAACCCAAACCCACCCCAACCCCGGAGACCATACCATGAAAAAAACCCTCCTCACCCTCGCCCTGCTCGCCGCAGCCGCGACCACCCACGCCGCCGAACACGAAGTCAAAATGCTCGACATCGGCGCCGACAAAGAGCCGATGGTCTTCGAACCCGCCGTGCTGAAAATCGCGCCGGGCGACACCGTCACCTTCCTGCCGACCACCAAAGGGCACAACGTCGAAAGTAAAGTCATCCCCGAAGGGGCGGAAGCCTTCAAAAGCGAACTGGACGAAAAATACAGCGTCAAACTCGACAAAGAAGGCGTGTACATCTACGTCTGCCCGCCGCACAGCATGATGAACATGGTTGGCGTCATCCAGGTGGGCGAAGCGACCAACATGGAGGCCGTCAACACCCGTGTCCCCAAACTGGAAAAACGCGCGATGAGCAACAAAGGCCGCCTGACCAAATACATCGAACAACTTAAAGGCGACAGCGCCAGTGAACCTGCCGCAGCGGCGGCAGAAACCAAACCCGCCGGGACAGCGGCAACAAGCGAAGCCAAACCCGCCGATGGCGACAAGGCCACGCCAGAGAAGAAATAAAAAAAGGCGGGCTTGGCCCGCCTTTTTGATGCCCGCTTGATAACCCCGGTAATTACGCCGCCTGGTGAGCGTAGGTATTGTGTCTTAACGGTGCCGGGCATTAGAAGAAATCATATTTCTGTTGCATTTCATAGAGATGCAAATCAAAAGAACGCTGATGTTGCGGTACGAACCGCGCGTCGTCGGCAGCGTGCGCATCAGCGCCGTAATCACCAGCGTCTTCGCCTTGCCCCTCACCAACATCTTGTCTGCAAAAGATTGATAAACCTGTCCCATGAGCCATGCCGGCGTAAAGCAAAGCCCGTTCCGACCCTGGCGGGATAAGGGGTATTGTTTTACGTCAACCACAGCCGATGGGACAGGTCCTCAGTGGAGGCGGTCAGTGCATGTTTTTGCCGTACAGTTTGATTTCGACACGGCGATTCGGCTGGTCGCAGGCGGCACGAGCCTTGGCGTTGCGCGGGTAGCGGGCGCGGCAGTCGCTGACGACAAGATCCGTTTCGCCATGACCGCGTGCTTTGAGTGATGAGGCGTTGAAGCCGTTTTCGATGAGGACGCGTTTGACGGTTTGTGCGCGGCGCTGCGAGAGGCGCTGGTTGTAAGCGGGCTTGCCTTCAGGGTCGGCGTAGCCATCAATGTAGATAACGCTGGTTGCGTCGCGGTACTGATAGGAATCGGCAGCGATTTCTTTCAGACGGCGTTTGCCTTCGGGCAACATGCTGGCGTAGTCGTAGCGGTCAAATTTGAACAGGGTGGAAACGTCAATGTTGTACTGCTGCACAAGTTCCGGGGCACAACTGCGATTTTGTTCAAGGCGCGGCAAGGTGTGGATTTGTTCACGCAGCTGACCGAGTTCCTGACCGGCAGTCGCACGGTTGACTGCTTGCAGCGTCGGCCCCACGCCTGAATCCACGACGCGGAAGAAGCTGACGTAACCCTGCGGCAAATCGTAGAATTCTCCCGCGCCTGCCTTGATGTTGTAGGCGGTGTCCTGCCCGGTGTAGGCGGAGGCCAGGCGCTGGTTGTAGGGGCAGAGTTCGGCATAACGATAGCCGCCCGGCAGTAATGAAGCGAGGTATTCGCCATTGACGTATATGTTCGCCGCCGGGCCGCCTGCACCGGCAGGACGGTAGAACATGGCGCCTGCCCAGCCGGGGTTGACAGATTCGTTGCCGGGCACGGGGGCACCGAAGGTTTGCCATTGTTCCGCGAGTTCCGGCATTTGCGCGCTACTGCTCATGGCAAGCAATCCGCCCAACAGGATGACCGGCAGCATTTTCGTGGTTCTTTTCATCGTTTTTTCCTTTAGAAATTGTGCGTGACTAACCGCAGCAGCGGTAATTTTTTGTTCATGTCTTTGCAACGCGGCAATACTAAGACTTTCCCTAATGGTTGTCAAAATCCCTTTGCAGGCAATCAGTTGAGTGGATACTCGTGTTTAATCCGCATCATTTTTCCGGCGCAGTTCGTGAATGTAGCGGGCGACATTCAGGTAGCAAGGATCTTTGGATAGTGCCAATTCACGCGCGGTGAGTTCGTCCGCGCTGTGGCGGGCGCGATCATGGGCTTTCATGTAGTCGTAAAAACAGCGGATGGCCGAGCGGTGCACGGGGGACAGTGCAAGTTGAGCCAACAGGGTGGCGACGTCTTCCGGACAGCGTGGGTAAGTGGGTGTGAGTTTGGCGGTTTTGCGGTAAGGATGCAGGCCCCGGTCAAGGTAGGCGAAATTGCCGAACACGTGCTGGGCAAAGCGCAGGGCATGCGCGTTGTAGTACATCAGCGAGAAGTGCCCACCCGGGCGGATGCGGGCGGCACAGGCGGCGAGTAATCCGGCGGCATCTGCGACCCATTCCAGCACCGCATGGCAGCAAACGAGATCGAATTGTGCATCGCCCAGAGCCGTGTCCAGTGCGAAAGCGTCCGCCTGTATGAACGTAACCGGCAGATTCAAGTCCTGCGCGGCAGCGCGTCCTTTGCCCAGCAGCATTTGGGACAGATCGGTGACGGTTACTTCGTGCCCCTGAGCCGCGTACCACAAGGCCATCTGCCCTGCACCGCCGCCAATATCGAGAATGCGCAGTGATGTCTCCGCCAGCAACGGTTGCAGGTCGCGTTGCAGGACGGCGAGGCGAATGCGGCCTTTGGTGGTGGCATAGATATTTTTCAGGAAATGCCCGCCGATGCGGTCAAACAGGGCGTCGTTTGTCGTCATCATCTTTATTGCAATGCGTCACGGGCATAAAAAATCGGGCGTTATGCCCGATGAACAGAGAAGAAAAAATGGTCGGGGAGACAGGATTTGAACCTGCGACCTCTTCGTCCCGAACGAAGCGCGCTACCAGACTGCGCTACACCCCGAAAGAAGGCGCGGATTATACACGCAAGGGAACGCTTTGCAAGCGGAATGCCGGAGCGCGGCGGAAGTCTTTGAAAAAGCGCAGAGTGACGCGGAAAAATGCAGGGACATGTCGTAAAAACGATACTTGACCACCCCCAAAGCCGGCGCTACTTTGTGCGCCCTTTCCCGCAGAGCGCATTGATGCAAACAGCCTTACGATACGGACTCCTCGCCCTCGGCATGTGGCTGCTGGGCGGATGCAGCAGTTCCTCGCCCTACCAATACGAACACAACGACGTCATCGCCCTTGAATCCATCAACGGCGACAACAACGTTGACGACTATTATGAATATCCCGCCCTGCTCAGCATGGAAGATGACGGGGCGCTTTCCTCTTTGCCGGCCGGCGGTCTTTCCCCGCCGCCTGTCCCGGATGTTGTCGGCGGTGATTACGCTATCCATGACATAACCCCGCGCGAGATTCCGCCCCCGACCATCAGCGCCGCCGCATACAGCGGCAGCATCGAAGGCGGCAGCGACATCAGCGGCATCGCCCACGCCTACCTCAGCGCCCTCTACCGTGGCGACGGCGAAACCGCCTGGCGCTATGCCTTCGTTCCTTACAACCCCAAACAAAGCTGGTGGGATGAACAAACCGCCAAAGGCGCGCTCTTGATGAAGGCGGGCAGCAGTGAATACTTCGCCGCCGAAAAACAGGGGGTGCGCAATATCGAGATTACGCCACAAAGTATCTCGCCGGAAGACAACGCCGCCAGTGTCAATGCCCGCATTCTTTATGGCAACGGCAGCAGCAGCGATCTCGAGCTGAAAATGATGAACCGGGGGGGCAAATGGCTCGTACCGCAAGAATAAAACGGCTCGTTGTCTGCGCGATGCTTTTCCTCACCGCTTGTGCCGCCTTGCCGGGGAACAGCGAAGAAAAAGAAGTCGGCAAAATCGCCGAACATTTCATGCAAACCCTCGTCCACAGCGCGCGGGGGCTGGAAAAACAGACCATTGCCGACATTGCCTTCCTCGATAACCATACCGCGAACAGTGACGAAGGGCAGAAACGCCTGCGTCGCGCCCTGCAAATGATGGGGCAATATTTGCGTCAGGCCTTCACCGAAGCGGGCATTGACAGTGATAAAGCCGTCTTCACCGCCAAAAAAATGGATATGGAAACCAAAAATGACGATGAACAGGCTCTGGTCATCCTCTATGCCTATCAGCCGGATAAGAGCAAAGTGGTGGACGGCACCGCGCTCATCACCCGCTGGCGCAAAACCGCCGACGGCTGGAAGCTGGACATGAATCCTTACCTCGACAATTTCCGCAGCAGCAAATAAACAAGCCCTACCGGGGCTTTTTCGGGGTTTCCGGCATCTGCACAAAATCCGCTGCCTGTTTCCATGGCGGGACGCACTCATGCCAATCCGTTATCGGTTCATAGAGAATCCGCCTTTCCTCCACAGGCCATACGCCGTTACAGTAGGCACTTCGTCCCCCACAAATAAGGAACAACCATGAGTCGCATCACCCTGCAAACCGTAGCTACCGCCCAGGACGCCGCCAAACCCCGCTTACAGGCGGCGCTGGATGCCAACGGCTTCCTGCCCAACCTGCTCGCCGTCCTTGCCAACGCGCCGACTGCGCTGCAAATGTATCAGGAAGTCGGCAAAATCAACGCCGCGACCAGTCTCAGTCCCACCGAAATCGAGGTTATCCAGATTACCGCAGCGGCGGATAACGGCTGCGATTTCTGCGTTGCCGGGCACAGCAAAATCGCCAAAGCCAAACTGCGCCTGGATGACGCCACGGTATCCGCCCTGCAACGGCGCACACGACCTGGCGACGGCAAACTCGCCGCCCTGCAAACCTTTACCCTCGCCATCATCAACAAGCGCGGCAAGGTGAGCGATGACGAACTGCAAGCCTTCTATGCCGCAGGTTATGGCGAGCAGCAGGCACTGGAAGTCATTCTCGGCGTGGCACTCGCCACCTTGTGCAACTATGCCAACAACCTCGCACAGACGGAAATCAACCCTGAATTGCAGCCGTTTGCCGCACCGGCAAGCAACTGAGCAGCCGTGATGGTGCTGTCCGTATTCCTGCGGCCTTTCCGAGAGACAGTCATTCCAAATAGAACCGGCACGATGTGATGTTGGCAAGCCGCTGACCGGGTTCCCCGTTTGAAACGGCTACATACGAAAAAGCGCGGCAAGAGCCGCGCTTTTATTTTGTCCGGAACCGTGTTACCAGCCGACGTAGAGGGTGATGAGGGTGGCGGCAATCGCGATTGCGTAGAAGGTGTTGCGGGTGCGGTTGCCGATGTGGATATGCAGGTCGTGCAGCACATAGTAGAAGCGGTGCACACCGTGCCAGAGCATGGCGAAGATGATGCCGACCAGGATGAGGTACACGAAGTTGTTGGCGACAAGACCGTGCAGACTGTGGTAAAGCTTTGCCGGGTCGCCGATGAGGCAGAAGGGCAGCAGTACGCAGAGGACGAAGATAATCGGTGCCAGTGCGAGGGCTGCGATGGTGCCGCCGACCGAGAAGAGTCCCCAGTAGATGGGTTTCAGATGGTGGGTGTGGCGGATGTTTTCGTATTTGAAACGCCACCAGTAGTTTTTGGTGCTTTGTTCGTTCATGGCTGTTTCCTCAGGACAGGACGGCGACGAGGATGATAAGGATGGCGAGGACGCCGCCGAATGCCGCCCAGCCGCCCCGGATGATGATGTTGTCCGGTACGAATTTTTCGCCGCGCTGGATGCGGATGGCTTTCGGCATGGCTTCAAACCAGGTTTTGCTGTTGAGCAGCGAGGCGACGATGGCGACGAGGTTGATGAGCAGCATCAACGGATTGTGCTGGAAGTGGGCCCAGCCGAGCCAGGCGGCTTCACTGTTCGCCAGGGCCGCGACGCCGTAGAAGAGGTTGAAGGCGGCGATGGCGGTGGTCACGCTGGTGAATTCGCGCAGCATGTACCAGCGGTAGGTGTGGTTCGCCATGTACCAGTCGTCGGGTTGGGCGTGGTGGTAGGGTTTGCGTGCCATGTCATGCCTCTTTTGCGTTGTGGGGGTGGGCCGTGGGTTCTGCCGGTTTTTTCGGCGTCACTTTTTCGGGATGGACGAGGTTCGCGCCCCAGTAGGGGACGGCTGTCGCCTTGACTTGCTGGATGGCGCCCGCCGGGTCAACGTGTTTCGGGCAGACTTCGGAGCAGCTGCCGACGAAGGTGCACGGCCAAACGCCGTTTTCGTCGATAAGCGCGCTGTAGCGCTGGCGGTTGCCTTCGTCGCGGTTGTCGAGGTTGTAGCGCTGGGCGAGGGCGATGGCGGCAGGGCCCAAATAGTCGGCATTGATGCCGATTTGCGGGCAGGCCTGGTAGCAGAGCATACAGTTGATGCACATGGCGTACTGCTTGAATTTTGCCAGTTGCGCCGGGGTTTGCAGGTATTCTTTTTCGGCGAGTGCGCGCGGGTTTTTGGTGATGATGAAAGGGCTGACGGCGTTGAGTTTGTTGATGAAGGGGTCAAGGTCAACAACGAGGTCTTTTTCGATGGGGAAGTTGTCCAGCGCGCCGATGGTGATTTCGCCGACGTCGGCAAATTCGCGCACGAAGGTCGAGCAGGCGAGGCGCGGTGTACCGTTTACCACCATGCCGCAGGAGCCGCAGACTTCCATGCGGCACGACCAGCGGTAGGCGATGCTGGGGTCGAAGTCGTCTTTAAGGACGCCCAGGGCATCCAGGATGGACATATCGGGTGTCCATTCGATTTCAAAGGGTTGCGCCCAGGGTCTGTCGTCCTCGTCCGGGCGGTAGCGCATCAGGTTGATTCGGATTTTTTGTGTCATGTTCTTGCCTCTCAATGGTTCGCTTGTTCTGCTTCTGCACCGTACACGCGTTTGGCGGGCTGGGATTTGGTGATGCAAACGTCGCTGTAAGCAATTTCCGGCTTGTCTCCCTCGCGGTGGAAAGCAAGGGTGTGTTTGAGGAAGCGGTCATCGTCACGTTCGGGGTAATCCAGCCGCTGGTGCGAACCGCGCGATTCGGTGCGCTGTTCGGCGGAGTAGATCATGGTTTCGGCGACATCCAGCAGATAGCCGAGTTCGATGGTGGTGAGCCAGTCGGTGTTGAAGGTGTCGCTGTGGTCGGTAACGCGGACGTTTTGGTAACGCGCTTTCAGTTCCTTGATTTTGGCGCTGGCGCGGGCGCAGTTTTCGGCGCTGCGGTAGATGCCGATTTCCGCTTCCATCATCGCGGTGAGTTCGCGGCGGATGTCTGCCGGTTTCTCGCTGCCGCCGCTGCGGTTTTTCAGTTCGAGGAAGGGCAGCCAGGCTTTTTCGGCAAGATTGGCGAATTGCTCTTTGCTGGCGTGGTAGCTGCTGCCGCTGGCGCGTTTCCAGGCGTCTTCCCCGGCGACTTTGCCGAAGACGCAGAGTTCGGCGAGCGAGTTCGAGCCGAGGCGGTTTGCGCCGTGCAGGCCGACGGATGAACATTCGCCGACGGCAAAGAGACCGTGCAGGCGGGTTTCGCAACGCTGGTTGGTTTCGATGCCGCCCATGGTGTAGTGCGCGGTCGGGCGGACGGGGATGGGTTCATGCACCGGATCAACGCCGACGAATTTTTTCGCCAGCGAGCAGATGAACGGCAGGCGTTCGGTGAGGTAGGCTTCACCGAGGTGGCGCAGGTCGAGGTTGACCACATCGCCGCGCGGGTTCTGCACGGTGCGCCCCGCTTTCCATTCGTGATAGAAGGCTTGCGAGAGTTTGTCGCGCGGGCCGAGTTCCATGTATTTGTTCTTCGGTTCGCCGATCGGGGTTTCCGGCCCGAGGCCGTAATCTTGCAGGTAGCGGTAGCCGTCCTTGTTGGTGAGGATACCGCCTTCGCCCCGGCAGCCTTCGGTCATCAGGATGCCGGAGCCGGGCAGACCGGTCGGGTGGTATTGCACGAATTCCATATCGCGCAGCGGTACGCCGTGGCGGTAGGCGAGCGCCATGCCGTCGCCGGTGACGATGCCGCCGTTGGTGTTGAAGGCGAAGACGCGACCTGCGCCGCCTGTGGCGATGATGACGGCTTTGGCCTGCACCGCGCGCAGGACGCCGTTTTGCACGTCGTAGCAAAGGACACCATGCAATGCACCCTTCTCTTCAATCAGGTCAACGGCGAAATGCTCGTCCAGGCGGTGGATATTGGGGAATTGCAGCGAAGTCTGGAACAGGGTGTGCAGCATGTGGAAGCCGCTCTTGTCGGCGGCGAACCAGGTGCGCGGGATTTTCATCCCGCCGAAACGGCGCACATTGGCGCGGCCATCCGGCTTGCGCGACCACGGGCAGCCCCAGTGTTCGAGTTGAATCATCTCTTCGGTGGCGTGTTCGACGAAGTATTGCACCACGTCCTGCTCGCACAGCCAGTCGCCGCCCGACACGGTGTCGTTGAAGTGGTATTCGAGCGAGTCGTCCTCACGCACCACGCCTGCCGAACCGCCCTCTGCGGCAACAGTATGGCTACGCATCGGATAGACTTTGGAAATCAGGCTGATTTTGGCGTTCGGCGCGCTGCGGGCGATTTCGATCGCAGCACGCAATCCGGAACCACCGGCGCCGATAATGGCAACATCGGACTGGATTATGTCCATAAAAATACCTCTTGTTTATGCCTCTTGTTGAATTGTGGGTATTTTAACACGGCTTGGCCACGCAAAGGTATTTTTATCGGGTTTTCTTTAATGAAAATAAGAATTTATAAGAACCAATCGGGTCCCCATTGATTCACATCAAGGCGGCAGCAGACAGTCTCTTCCGTGGAAATCATTGCCGCTGCGCCAAATAGTGCCGGTTTTCAGCGTCCGCCGGTGCCGAGGCGTTCGCGCAGGACTTCCATGCGGGTTTCGAGGTCGTGCAGGGTGCGGGCGCGCATGCCCGCGTGACCGTTGCGGATGAGATCGTGGGTGGCACTGATGAGTTGCAGCAGTTGGCGGCGGTTGTGTTCGCCGAGCTCGGCGGCAGGCAGTTGCAGGTAGAGCAGGCTGATGTGCGCCAGTTCGGGCAGATAGACGGTGAGTAGCGGGCGGTTGGCGCGGATTTTGTCATCATCGCCGCCGAGTTCGCGCAGGTAGGTTTCGCTGTGGTTGCAGAGTTGTTCGAGCAGCAGGCCGATGCGTTCGCCGTCGGCACGGCAGCGGTATTGCACGGCGTTGTCGCGCAGGGCGGCGAGGTCGGCGGCAGCGCGCGCCAGCAGCTGTTCCTGGATGGTGGGCGCTTTGGCGGCAGGGGTGGCGCGGTATTTGCCGAGGTATGCCGCCCACAGCCACGGCAGGGCGGCGAGCGCGAGGCTGGTGATGAGCGCCAGCAGCCACGCGCCGGTGGACGCACTGCCGCGCCAGATAACGCCGTGCACGAAGGCGGCACCGAAGTAGAGGCTGATAAGACTGGCGGTGGCGTAGCAGCAGAAGCGGGCGGTGCGTTTATTGGCGTATTTTTTCAAGGTAGGCCTGATGGGCGGCGGCTTCTGCGTCGCTGATGGTGATGCTTTGCCAGCCGCCGCCGGTGGCAGGCGGTGCGGTGCGGGCGGTTTGCACAGCAGCGGGTGCGGCGGTTTTTTCGGCGACGGCGGGGGTGGGGGCGAAGTCGAAGCCGGATTGTTCGGTGGTCAGGCGCAGATAGACTTCGGCGAGGAGTTGCGAGTCGAGCAGGGCACCGTGCAGGCTGCGGTTGCTGTTGTCGATACCATAGTATTTGCAGAGGACATCAAGGTTGTGCCGCGCGGTCGGCACTTTGGCCTTGGCGAGTTGCAGGGTGTCGGTCAGCCGGAAGCGGTCTTCGAGTTTGAATTTGAGTTTGGCGAGTTTGAATTCGCGATTGAGGAAGGACTGGTCGAACGGCATGTTGTGGGCGATGAGTTCGTCCGCGCCGTCGAGGTAGGCGAGGAGTTCGCCGAGGATGGCGGCGAAGGTCGGCTCGCCGGCGACGCGTTCGTTGGTGATGCCGTGCACGCGCACGGCGTCGGGGTCAATAATTTGTTCGGGGTTGATGTATTGGTGGAAGTAGTTTTCGGTCGGGCGGCGGTCGATGAGCTCGATGCAGCCGATTTCGATGATGCGGTGGCCTTCGGATTTGTCGCGGCTGTTGAAGTTCATGCCGGTGGTTTCGGTGTCGAAGATGATTTGGCGCATGGGGTTTCCTTAGTTGATCGCGGCAAGGTATTTGGGATCTTCGTCGGCAAAAATGCCATCGCCTGCCAGTTGGCGGGCCAGTTGCAGTTCTTCGGCGGCGGCCGCATCGCCCAGCTCAAACAGGGTCTGGCCGAAGCGCAGGCGGATAAAGGGGTTGGTGGCCGCGCCCGGACAGGGCAATACCTCGCGGAATTTGGCGCAGGCACGGGCGTAGTCGCCGTGCAGAAACCAGGCATCACCAATGGCGGCAAGCAGCCAGGTCGCCGCTTCCCAGCGGGTTTTGGGCGCGGGCAGCAGGTTCCAGGCGTACTGGTAGGCTCCGATGGCTTGCGGGTATTTGCCTTCGGCGGCGAAGGTGTCGCCGATTTCGCAGAAGCGGCGGATGCGGGTGTGCAGATGCGGATCGAGGTTGATGTCGGTCATGGGGTGCCTTGTTGTGAGTCAAGCTGATGTATGCGGTCGCGTGTTACCCGGTTAACGCCGGGCAGACGCGAGAAGTGGGCGACAGCCTGCGCCATGTCCCTGTTTGCGGGGATGGCGACGGCGCGCAGATGGCGGTAGCGGTAGAGCAGGCGTGCGCCATACTGCCCGGCGGCGGCAAGCAATGTCTTTTCTGCCTGCGGGGTGTCGTAGAAGATGATGAGGTTGCGGCCGGACGGTGCGTCGGCGGGTTCCACCGGACCGGTGGCGGGCGGTGATGGCGGCGCACAGGCGGCAAGCAGGGCGCAAAGGATGGGGAGGACGGCTTTCATGGCGGCTGGGGCGGAAAAACGGCGCGGATTGTACGGGGTTTGCGCGGGGCATGCTATTGCAAGCCGCGTTTTCGGGAGTGGATAACCGTTTTTCAGACGGGACATTGCCCGTGGCATATTGCACAAACGTATATGCGAACATTTATAGTCATTTCAAATGGAAATGATGCGGCGTTGGCGGGTCGTGCCGCACCGGTTGCGCTGTCTTCGGCTTGCCGCCTCGCCTCAATCCTGTTTGAACAGACTATATTTCTTCATGCCAACAAGTGGTTATTCATTTTGCAGCGGGAGTGACGGGAATGATATGTATCACGCGCAGTAACAAGTTTTGCACCGCGCCTTTTCTTGTCCCATAATGCCGCGCCTTATTGCCTTATTATGCCTATATTGGAGTTACATCATGATAAATCCCGTCGTTCTTGCCGTGTGCCTGATGCTTGTGCTGTCGCTGGCGCGCGTTCATGTAGTTTTCAGCCTGATTATCAGCGCCTTTGTCGGCGGGCTGATCGCCGATATTCCCGCCGAAACCATTCTCGCCGCCTTGCCGCCGGATGTGGTGGCGGGAGTATCCGAACCGGGCGTTATTTTAAAATTGAAGTATCTGGTCAAGGTGTTTGAGGAAGGCATTGCCGCAGGCACGGCAACAGCGTTGTCCTATGCGGTGCTGGGTGCTTTTGCCGTTGCCATTTCGTATTCCGGCCTGTCGCAGGCGATGGCCAATGTCATCGTCAGGCACGCTTCCCACGGCAGCGCCCATTATCTGAAATGGCTGCTGATTATCGCCCTGCTCGTCATGAGTATCATGAGTCAGAACCTGGTGCCGATTCATATTGCCTTTATCCCGCTGATTATTCCGCCGCTGCTGGTCGTGATGAACCGCCTCAATCTTGATCGCCGTATGCTCGCCTGCGTGGTGACTTTCGGTCTGGTGTGTACTTATATGTTCGTGCCGTATGGTTTTGGCGATATTTTCTTGAACAAGATTCTGCTCGGCAATATCACCAAGTTCGGCATGGATGTGTCCGGTGTCAATATCTATCAGGCGATGGCCATTCCCGCGCTGGGCATGGTGGCGGGGCTTGCGCTGGCGGTGTTTTACAGTTACCGCAAGCCGCGTCATTACAAGGATTTGCCGGTCGAGGGTGCAGCGGAGCAGATTCCGGTTAAGCCTGGCAATATCCTTATTGCCACCATTGCCGTCGTCGTCGCCTTTTTGGTGCAGAAATATACGGGCTCGCTGATTCTTGCCGGCCTGCTGGGTTTCGCGATTTTTATGGTTGCGCGCGTTATTCGCTGGCAACAGGCGGATACGGTCTTTAATAGCGGTATCCGCATGATGAGCATGATTGCCTTCATCATGATTGCCGCCAATGGCTTTGCAGCTGTAATGAATGCCACCGGCGGGATTGAGCCGCTGGTGCGCGACAGCATCGCCTTTTTCGGCAATAGCAAGGCGATGGTATCGCTTGCCATGCTGGTGGTCGGCTTGCTGGTGACGATGGGCATCGGCAGTTCGTTTTCCACTTTGCCGATTATTGCCGCGATTTATGTGCCGATTTGTGTGCATATGGGTTTTTCGCCCTTGGCGACGGTTTCCATTATCGGCACGGCCGGTGCTCTCGGCGATGCCGGTTCGCCCGCTTCCGATTCCACCCTCGGCCCGACGATGGGTTTTAATGCCGATGGTCAGCACAATCATATTAAGGACAGCGTGATTCCGACCTTTATTCACTACAATATCCCGCTGCTGCTCGCCGGCTGGCTCGCAGCAATGGTGTTGTAATTTTCTGTTTTTATGGTTTCTTTTATGTCAGTTAACAAATACAGCAAACATATCACCCAGGACGATACCCAGCCTGCCGCGCAGGCGATGTTGCACGCCATCGGCCTGACGGATGATGATTTACGCAAGCCGCTGGTCGGCATTGCCAGTACGGGTTATGAAGGCAATCCCTGCAATATGCACTTGAACGATCTCGCCACCCTTATTAAGGAAGGGGTGCGCGATACGGACAGCGTCGGCCTGATCTTCAATACCATCGGCGTCAGCGACGGCATTTCGATGGGCACGCAGGGAATGCGCTATTCGCTGGTTTCGCGCGATGTGATTGCCGATTCAATCGAAACCTTCATGCAGGCGATGTGTTATGACGCACTGGTGACGGTGGTGGGGTGCGACAAAAATATGCCCGGCGCGCTGATGGCACAGTTGCGCCTGAACCGTCCCTCCATTCTGGTTTATGGCGGCACGATTGCCGCCGGGCATTATCAGGGGCGCAAGCTTGATGTCGTCTCTGCCTTTGAAGCTTGGGGGCAGAAGGTGGCGGGGGCGATTGACGAACAGGAATATCGCGCAGTCATTCATTGCGCCTGCCCGGGCGAGGGGGCCTGCGGCGGCATGTACACCGCCAACACGATGGCGGCGGCAATCGAGGCGCTGGGCATGGCACTGCCGTTCAATTCGTCCACCCCAGCGGCGGGCGAGGCCAAGCGGCAGGAATGCCTGCGCGTCGGCCGGGCGCTGCGTTATCTGCTCGATAACGACATCCGCCCCTGCGACATCGTGACCCGCAAGGCGGTGGAAAACGCCTTCCGCCTCGCCATCATCCTCGGCGGTTCGACCAATGCCGTGCTGCATTTCCTCGCCATCACCCGTGCCGCCGGGATCCCGTTTTCCATCGACGAACTCGCCGCCCTGAGCGAGAGCACGCCGATGCTGGCCGACATGAAGCCGAGCGGCAAATACGTGATGGAAGATGTGCACCACATCGGCGGCGTGCCGGCGGTGATGAAATACATGCTGGAAAACGGCCTGCTGCACGGCGACTGCATGACCGTCACCGGCAAAACGGTTGCGGAAAACCTCGCCGCTGTGCCCGGCCTCACGGCGGGGCAGCAAATCATCCGGCCGCTGGAAAACCCCATCAAGGCGACCGGCCATATCCGCATCCTCTACGGCAATATTGCGAGCGAAGGCGCGGTTGCCAAAATTACCGGCAAAGAAGGGTTGTCCTTCACCGGCAGGGCAAAGGTCTATGAAGGCGAATTTCTCGCCAACGAAGGCATCGCCAAAGGCGAGGTGACGGCGGGAACGGTTGTCGTCATCCGCTACGAAGGGCCGAAAGGCGGCCCCGGAATGCCGGAAATGCTGAAACCGACCTCGGCCATCATGGGAGCAGGCTTGGGCAAGCAGGTTGCGCTGATTACCGATGGCCGCTTTTCCGGCGGCTCGCATGGCTTTGTCGTCGGCCACATCTCGCCCGAAGCGCAGGAAGGCGGCAATATCGCCCTGATTGAAGACGGCGACATCATCACCATTGATGCGGTGAAAAACACCATTGACGTTCATTTAAGCGAAGAAGAATTACAAGCCCGCCGCGCCAAATGGGTACAACCGCCCTTGAAAGAAAGTGCGCGCCGGGGTGTGCATTATAAATATGCGCGTACCGTCAGCTCCGCCTCCAAAGGCTGCGTGACGGATGAATTCTGATTATTGTGTTGCAAATAGGGGTGATACGGTGCAGGCAAGCCTGAGCGGATACCCATAAAAATTGCTACGCGATTTTTATGGGAAACCCGCGCCGCAGTTTCTGTACTGCCTTCGGTTTTGCCGCTTTATCTTATCCCTGCTTGAAACCACTATATCCGGCCATTCACACCGGGAGGAAACCCATGAAAAAACCGCTTGTCATCCTGCTCGCCACGCTTGCCGCCTGTGGTGTTCATGCTGCCGATATCGAACTGCCCGATCTCGGCAATCCCGAAAAACGCATATTTAGCGGCGATAAAGCGCGCAATATCGGCATGGCGGTCGAAGGCCGCCTGCGGCAAAACGGTGAACTGCTCGAACAGCCGGAAATCACGCAATATGTACGCGAATTGGGCAACCGCCTCGGCAAATACGCGCCTGCCGCTTCCGGTTACCATTTCTTTGTCATCGATTCACCCGCCATCAACGCCTTTGCCACCGGCGGCGGTTATATCGGCATCAACAGCGGCCTGATTGCCATGACCGATAACGAAGACCAATTGGCGGGCGTCATCGCGCACGAAATCGGCCACGTCAGCCAATCACATATCGCACGCTCCATCGCCAATGCCGAGAAATACGGCTGGATGCAGGCCATCGGCATGCTCGCCGGTATTGCCGTCGCCGCTGCCGGCGACAGCCCGCAAGGCGCACAAGCGGCAATTATCGGCTCGCAAGCCTATATCCGCGAAAAACAACTGGAATATTCACGCGCCCATGAACAACAGGCGGATGATGTCGCTGTGAAAATCCTGCGTAAAGCAGGCTATGACGAAGCGCAAATGGCAGTCTTCTTTGAGAAATTGATGATACACGGCAGCCAGCCGCCGGAATTCTTGTTGACCCACCCCTTGCCGCAAAACCGCATTGACCGCCAATTGGCAAAAGCGGAAAAAAACAAGTCCACCCGCAATCCGCTCGATTACCAACTCGCCAAAGCGGCCATTGGGCGATACAGCCGCTACAAACAGCGCGAATTCCAGCCTGCCGACCCGCTCGCCGCCCAATACCGCCGGGCACTCGATGCCCAGCGCCGCTATGACCGCGCCGCGCTGGCGGACATACTGTCTACCCTGCCTGCCGATAAAAACGCCGCCTTTGCCCGGCTGCATGGCGAAGAGGCGCTCGCCAATGGCAATAATCAAAATGCCGAGAACATTCTCGGCAATGCCTGGCGGCGTTGGCGCAATAATGAGAACCTGATTATCCCCTATGCCCGCAGCCTGATGGCCAGCGGCAAATACCGGGAGGCGGAAAAACTCCTGCAAGGACAAATCGCCCGTGATCCCGGTGCCGTGCAATATTACGACCTGTATGGAGAATTGCTCGACCGCGAGCACCGCAGCGCCGAACAATTCCTGCTTTCCGCCAAATACTACGCCCTGATTGGCGATTACAAACTGGCCGAGGCGCAAGTATCGCGCGCCCTGAAAGATCCGACATTGCCGGATAACGAGCGGCAGAAAGTATCCGGTTTGCAAAAACGCTACGAGAAAATGAAAGAGGAGGCAGAAAATGAAAAATGACAAAGAAAACAGCGCTTATGCAAAGAGAAGAAAGCGGCAGGCAAGTATTTTTCTGCTGATATGATACTGACGCTTTACATATTAGCGAATATGGATATATAATTGCGCCGCTTTCTTAAACAAACAGAGGACATACCATGAGCCTAGAAGAACTCTTCAATCAAGTCGATAACCTGAACAACGATGACTTTGAAGCCCTGATCAATCACATTGATCGCCAAAAGAAGAAACGCGCCCGCGATATTCTTTCCGAAGCGCAACGGCAGGCGGCACGATTCATCACCAGTATGGAAGGCAATAAAGGCCCGGTGCAACGTACGGTCATGCCGCCGCGCTATCGTAATCCCGCCAATCCGAAACAAACCTGGAGCGGCATGGGGCGCAAGCCGCAATGGTTCATCGAGCATCTTGAACATGGCGGTAACGAACACGACCTGCTAATCCAATAAATCCCTGCATGCCGCAAGAACGGATAAAAGGCACGATTCATTACCGTGCCTTTTTTATTTATCCCGCGAGGAAAACACAATGAGCGACACCATATTCCACAAAATCCTGGCCGGGGAAATCCCCTGCGCCAAAATCTACGAAGACGATCACCTTTTTTCTTTCATGGATGCCTTTCCGCAAAGCAAAGGGCACAGCCTGATTATCCCGAAACACTTTGCCACCGACCTTTTCGATGCCGACCCCGCTTCGCTGCAACACATCATCCTCTTCAGCCAGAAACTCGCCCGCGCGCAGAAACAGGCCTTGCAGGCGGATGGCATCCGCGTCGTGCAATACAACGGCGAGGCGGCAGGGCAAAGCGTCTTCTATTACCATATGCACCTGATACCGATGTGGGCGGGGCAAGCGCTCGGCGCACACGGCAAAGGGGCGGCGGATCTGGCCGGACTGCGCGACACCGCCGACGCCATCCGCGCCGCACTGACCAACTGAAAGCAGGAGAAAAGACATGTCAGCAGAAATCATTGACGGCAAAGCCTTCGCCGCCAACATCCGCGCCGAAGTCGCGCGCGATTGTGCCGCCTTCCGCGAAAAAACCGGCATTCAGCCCGGCCTCGCGGTCATTCTCGTCGGCAACGACCCGGCGAGCGAAGTCTATGTGCGTAACAAAGGCATCCAGGCCAAAGAAGTCGGTTTTGCCAGCCTTGAATACAAACTGCCCGCCGACACCAGCCAGGAAGCCCTGCTCGCCAAAGTTGCCGCACTCAACGCCGACCCGAAAGTACACGGTATCCTCGTGCAACTGCCACTGCCGAAACACCTTGACGCCGACGCCGTGCTGAACACCATCACCCCGGACAAAGATGTGGACGGCTTCCACCCCGTCAACGTTGGCCGCCTGTGGACGGGCAACCCCGTTTCCATTCCCTGCACCCCGCTTGGCTGCTCGCTCATCCTGCGCGACCGCCTGGGCGACCTCGCCGGCAAACGCGCCATCGTCATCGGCAGATCCAACATCGTCGGCAAACCGATGGCGGCATTGCTGCTCGCGGCGAATGCCACCGTTACCATCGCCCATTCACGCAGTCCCGACCTGCCAGCCCTCTGCCGCGAAGCCGACATCGTCATCGCCGCCGTCGGCAAGGCGCAACTCGTCAAGGGCGACTGGCTGAAACCCGGCGCTATCGTTCTTGACGTCGGCATCAACCGCATCGCCGATGGCGAGAAAACCCGCCTCGTCGGCGATGTGGACTTTGCTTCGGCCACGGCAGTGGCAGGCGCCATCACCCCCGTGCCGGGCGGTATCGGGCCGATGACCATCGCCTGCCTGCTGCGCAACACCCTCGCCTGCGCCGAAGCCCTGCATGGCCGCAAATAAGGAGGACAACGCATGAGCCAGGAAATCGGATTCTTCTACGGCAGCACCACCGGCATGACCGAAGACGTCGCTTATCGCATCGAGGCCTACATCAAAGAAAAACACGGTCTGGAAATCGTCCCCATCAACATCATCGACCTTGACGACCCGAACGACATGTTCCTCTACAAGCGCATCATCCTCGGCATGCCGACCTGGAACTACGGCGAATACCAGGACGACTGGGAGCAGGTGGTGGACAAAATCGCCTCGGCCAACCTTGAAGGTACGGTAATCGCCATGTTCGGCCTCGGCGACCAGATCGGCTACCCCGAATACTACCTGGACGCACTGGGGATGATTGGTGAACAACTGAGTGCGCAAGGCGCGACCTTCATCGGCGAATGGCCGACCGACGGCTACAAATTCACCACATCCAAAGCGGTGAAGGCAAACGGCAACTTCATCGGCCTCGCGCTGGATGAAGACAGCCAGCCGGAGAAAACCCAGGAACGGCTGGAAGCGTGGGTGGATCAAGTTCTCCCGCAACTGCTCGCCTGACCGACAAAAGCCCGCTTCGCGGGCTTTTTAACAGCGGTGCTAGGCAGCGGGATAATGCCTGCTGACAACCACCAATCCACACAAGGACACCCCGTGGCACAAATCCTCACTCCCCTGAAAAAAAGCAAAATGACGGTCGGCGAAAAACGCTTCGCCCAGCTCCTGCATGACTACCTCGATGACGACTATCTCGTCTGGTACAACGTCGCTACCAGCGGCAGTATCCGCCGCTATCCGGATTTCCTCATCTTCCACCCCGGTCACGGTCTGTGGTGCCTGGAAATCAAGGACTGGCATATGGGCAATATCAAGGGGATGGACAAGGAACACGTCATCCTGAAAAGCGGCGATCAGCGCATCACAACCGCCAACCCGCTGGAACAGGCGCGTGGTTGCTGCCTGCCGATTATCGACCGCATGAAAAAAGACAGCCGCCTGCGTCATGCCGACGGCAAATACCAGGGCAAACTGCTCTTCCCCTGGGCCTTTGGCGCCGTAATGTGCAACTGGCAGCGCAGCCGCATCAGCGAAGCCGCACGCACACTACTGGAAGACTGCTTCCCGCCGCATCTCACCTGGTACAAAGAAGACATTGAAGCGGGCGGACTGGATCGCGACGCCTTCCTCGCCAAACTGCATGCCATGCAGCCCTTCCGCCCGCTGGATCTTCTCACCGCCGAGCAAAGCGAGCGCGTGCGGGCGCACATCTACCCCGAATTCATCATCGAAGAGCCGCAAAAAAGAATTTTTGAAGTAGAGCCTGATCACGACGACATCATCCACATCATGGATGCCAGGCAGGAAGAACTTGCCCGCAAACTGGGCGAAGGCCACCGCGTCATCCACGGCGTGGCGGGTTCAGGCAAAACCATCATCCTGCAACACCGCGCCCGCCAGCTCGCCGCAGAAAACCCCGACAAGCCCATCCTCATCATCTGCTACAACATCATGCTTGCCAGCCTGCTCAGGGCGCGCCTTGCCGGCGTGCCACACCTTGAAATCCACCATTTCCACGAATGGTGCGGGGAAATGAAAAGCAGCTATGGCATCGGCGTTCCATTCAGCAATAACTATCCCGAAGCGCTGGCCAATGCCATCTGCACCGCCGTCGCCGATGGCCGTATCCCGGGCGGTCAATATCATGCGGTATTGATAGACGAAGGGCACGACTTCGCCGAAGACTGGCTGCGGGCACTTGTCAAAATGCCGGAAGGCGCAGACGCCAAAGAACAACGGCTACTTTTTCTCTATGACGATGCGCAGAATCTCTATTTTCCCGAGCGGCACGGTCTCAACTTCTCACTAGCATCCGTCAATATTCGTGCTCAAGGACGTACCAGCGTCTTGCACATGAACTACCGTAATAGCGAAGAAATCTGCCGCTATGCCGATGAATTCAAGCACCGCTTTATGGACGATACCCCCATTGATATTACAGACGGCATCAATATTTTTACCTCTGAACCAGAAGAAGAGGAACTTGTTGATAATGATGATGGGCAGAGCATCCCCACCGTCGCCGTTGAAGCGGGCGGTGAACACAGCGGTCACGAACCGGAATTTCTGCGTTTCGCCTCGCGTAGTGAAGAAATCAAGGCCATCATCGCCAAAATCCATGCCTGGCATAACGAAGGCGCGGCCTATGGTGATATTGCCGTCCTCTGCCACACCAACAAACAATGCGAGGCTCTGGCCCATACCCTGGGCAATGCCGGCATCCCCCTGCAAAATCCTGTCAGCAGCGCCGAACGCAAAAACTACCGCCCCGATCCGCAGCGTTTGCTGGTCTGCACCATCCACAGCAGCAAAGGCGGCGAATTCCCGCGCGTTATCGTCGCAAGCATCGATAACCTGCCGGATAACAACGAAGCGCAACAGCAGCAAAATGCCCGCCTGCTCTACGTTGGCATGACCCGGGCACAACACTATCTCTGTCTCACCGCCGCAGGCGAAAACACCTACACCCGCTATCTGCCGCAAACCGTGATAGACACCCCGCGCCACATCACCGGCAGCCACGCCCTGCTTGACTACTACGGTTGCGATGCCGCCTTGCTTGGCGACGCCGAAGGCCTTGAACGCATCCTGCGCGAGGCGGCGCAAGCGGCGGGGGCGACCATTCTCGCTGCCCATTTCCACCATTTCGGCGCGGGGGCGGGCGTGACCGGCGTGTTGCTGCTCGCCGAATCGCACCTTAGTATCCATACTTGGCCGGAACACCGCTTCGCCGCTCTCGACGTCTATCTCTGCGACGGCGACATGGACAGCGCCTGCCGCGTACTGGAAACCGCACTCCGCCCCGCACACAGCAACCGGCGCATTATGCCGCGCGGTAGCGGCGGCGATGCCGCCGCGTGACGGCAAGGAATCGTTGCACCGCCCTGCTGCCTAGCCTCATTCCCATTTGAAGCGACGATATAGTTAATCAGGATAAAAATACGACAATAATGCTTCCTCAAAAGTACTGCATTTGGGGCATAATTTTTCTCACGTATTTTTTTGGGCGGTAGCCTGAAAAGTATGCCGGACTGGACAAAGCCATAGTTGATGTCGTGAAAAACCGGATTAAAGGCCTTGAAGTGGTAGAGCAATTTCTCTGAAAAACAACAGGTTTTCCTCACAATCCGCCTGATCCGGTGTCTCAGATAACAATTATTACCTCCAATTCCCACCGTATATTTCTTGCCAATATTCGATTTTTCACTGCCAAATACTTCAGCAAAACTCCGCCACTTATCCATCACGATATTCCCATAAGTCATCTTTAGATCGTTTAAACGCGTTTCCAGTTCCCTAACCGTGGCAATATCTCGTTCCCCCGGGCAGCCACTATCTCGCCGCCACTACGGTCATAAGCGTAGATAAGCCATACCTTGTTCTTTTTACTGCCAACACGAAGGTCCAAAGTTCATCTACTTCTAAAGCGTCGTAATGATTTTTCTCAGGAAGAACATGGTGTTGTGACGTTTTCGGTACCTTCTGTACCTTGTACCTGCAGCATCCCGTTATTTCGGAAATATCACGAATGCCACAATTACGAACCAGCATTTTGAGGATAATTTTAATAATGTTTGAACGACACCCAATATAGGTCAAATTATGGTCGCCAATAAATTGGCGACTGCAATCTTTGCAGAGGTAATTTTGTTTGCCGCCGCGCTTGGTGCCATTTTTCTTTATACTCTGCCCGTGGCAACGGGGGCAACAGAGTGTTGATCGTATTTTCACAGACACGATATAACGCATCTGCCCGTTGCTTTTTGGCTTCTGTTTACTGCCTCTGTCAGCATACTTTTTAGTACATCACCAAACATTGTGTTGCCTATCAGCAAATCACACACTTCTTCTGCGGTATTTCCCGCTCTTCCATATTTGCGCCGGTATGGAATATGGCGCGCTGCCTATCTCGTAGAGGGTGTTTCCTCTGAATCAGAAGAAAGAACCGGGTTGTTGCAGGAAGGCGGTTTCTTCAGCGCTGCTGGTGCGGCCGAGGATGGCATTGCGGTGCGGGTAGCGGCCGAAGCGGTCGATGATGGCCTTGTGTTTGCGCTCGAATTCGACGACGTGCGGCTCGGTATAGCGGGCGAAGGTATCCACGGCGGCGGCGTGGATGGCGACGCTTTCGCTGTGCATTAGCGGCAGCAGGGCGAATTGGTGTTCGGTCGGGCTGAGGGCGGCGAAGTCGTTTTGCCGCTGGATTTCCTGCGCGAGGATGAGCGCCATGCCGTCTTGCGCGAAGGCGAGCGGGCTGTTCCGGTGCAGGTTACGCGAGAATTGGTCGAGGATGATGATTTCGGCGAGGCGGCCGCGTGTGGTTTTGCGCCAGTGGCTGAGTTCGCCCGCCGCCGCCTGTTGCCAGATGCCGGCAAAGCGGGCGCGGATGCCGGCATCGAAGGCGTCGCTTTTGGCGAACCACCAAGGTTGGCTTTCCGGACTGAACCAGTAGTCAAGGATGGTTTGCGGAGTCATGGTTTCTCCTTTTTGGATGGTTTTATTTGCCCGCTCGGGCGCGTTCCTGCCGGATGCCGACCATGCCCGTGAATTCGCGGACGGTCATCAGCCATTGCTGTTGTGCAGGGGTATAGGTTTTGTGTAGTCCTTGCGGGATAACCAGTTGCATGTTTGCCGCCTGCATCTGTGCGGTCTGCTTTTCACTGATGCCCGGCTCGATGGTCAGCAGGTGCTTTTTCCTGATTCTTTTTGCTTCGTTGAGAATTTGACTTCGAGCATGGTCGGTTTTCCGTACTTTTTCGTACACGATAAGAATTTGCCTCTCAATAAAGCTGCATATGTCAATGCTTCGTCAAGCGGCGTGGTTGTTGGGTTTTGTCGCTTTGTGGATTTTTCCTAACCCTCACCCCAAACCCCTCCACCAAGCTCCCGCAAAAACGCTTATGTTTTGCGGAATGCGGCCAGTGAGGGAGGGGCTTTTTTGTCGTGTACGAATAGTCTTTAATTTTTCATCAAACGTAATTAGTCTGGCATCTCTTTATAAGATCCGTATTTTTCCAATATTTTTTTTGCGAGCATTTTCTTTACTCTCCTTTTGAGTAAAATAATCAAAAGTTATTAGATCGTATTTTTCACCATACCATAATGCCGTTTTCCTTGGCGTCCTATCTTTATTCCAAGATATCATGGATTCTTCATCAATACCAAGCACCTCGTGATCAACATTATAGTTTTCAAGTAAGGCTTTGTCAAAGTTAGCAAGCCAATCCCTATCAAGTTTTTCAGTCATATATCACCTATTTTTTCTCTATGCCTTGCGATGAAGGCAGGGTTGGGAACAAAGCGTTCCGGAAGCGTTATTGAGGTATCAGCCAGCGGCCAGAATATATCGCGTAGAAATTTGTCTTGTGTATCGCGTAGTGCTTTTGACAGGATTATGCGGTAGTCATCCGTCAGGGAGAACAGGTAATTATCGAAGGCTCTATCATGAATTGTCGATAAACACAGCCCATTGGCAGGGTCTAAGCGTATAGAAGCATCATCACGCCATGCGACGATATGACTGGCAACGAGGAAACGGCTGTCAGAAACGCCGGTTATACAGCACCGTCCGCCGTAGCTACTTAATACTGAGCGGCGGAAAAAGGCTTGTTTTACCCGCTGCTTGACAATCGTGATACGGGTTTCCCCTGTATAGCCTATATTCACTTCTTCTTCATCTATTTGATGCTGTATGTAGTTTTTTCGCAAATATACTAACAATGCTTCTGCCTGCTCGACTAAGCCATCCCAGTCATCATGAAATTCTTGCCAGATTTCTTTGTCTAACATAGAGGCATTGCTTAATCCCGTTCTGCCACTGGATTTGATGGTAGGGTCAATACTGGCAATGTTTACGCATTTCATTACGAGGGCGCTGGGTGTCCTGCCAATAAGTTGAGCAAGTTCTATAATTTTTTTATTTTTCGAATGTAATTGTCCAAATGGTGTCTGGCAGTAGAAATGGAAAGCAAGGATAGTTTGCTCGCGTGTCCAATTTCCTTTGGATGTAAAGGCATTTTCAGATGGGGTGATGATGTTATTCATAGCTGCAATAGGTTTGGGTAATTGCGCCACTATACACTGCGCCACATTCTCTATCATGGGTACGACAGCGGCGACGGAGAATTGTTTATACGCCTGCGTATCGCTTACCGGTATGCGGAAGGTGTCCGGGAATCCCATCAGGCGGGCGCATTCGCGCGGGGTCAGGCGGCGCGGGCGGCGGTTGTCCCCCTGCCAGACGAGGATTTCCGAGCCGTCCTTGTAGTAGCGGGCAGAGAGGGTGCGGGCAATGCCGTCGGGGCGCACCAGTCCGTAGCCGAAGCCGTTGCCTGCCGCGCGGTGTTTGGCTGCGTAGGATTGCAGGTAGTCCCACAGGCGGGGGGTGAGGGTGTATTTGTCCTGCACGGCCTGTTTTTCGTGGTTGAAGAAGCGGTCGTCATCCCACGGCAGCAGGGGTTCGGTGCCGTCGGTCTTGTGCAGGATGTCCGCGAGGCGGGGGTTGTCATCCGGCAGGTGCAGGTCGTGCCAGGAAAAGCCGTTCTGTTCGCGGAAGCCCGCGATGATGATGCGCTCGCGGTGCTGCGGGATGAAGTGCTGTCCGTCAATGACGCGGTAATGCACGTCGTAGCCCAGTTCGTCGCGCAGGGTGTGCAGGATGGTGCGGAAGGTGTTGCCGCCATCGTGCGAGAGCAGGTTTTTCACGTTTTCCAGCAGGAAGGCGCGCGGGCGTTTGGCAGCGATGATGCGCGCCACATCGAAGAACAGGGTGCCCTGCGTGGTGCATTCGAAGCCGTGCGGCCTGCCGAGGGAATTTTTTTTGCTGACGCCCGCGATGCTGAACGGCTGGCAGGGAAATCCGGCCAGCAGTACGTCGTGGTCGGGGATGTCCGCTGCGGGAAAGGTGGTGATGTCGCCAATGAAGGGGTGGTGGTCGCCGTGGTTTTCCAGGTAGGTTTTGCGGGAGAAGTCGTTCCATTCGCTGGTGAAGACGCAGGTGCCGCCGTGGGCTTCGAAGCCGAGGCGGATGCCGCCGATGCCCGCAAACAGGTCAATGAAGCGGAAGGCAGACGTTTCTGTCTCTCCGCCGGATGTCTGGCCGACAAGTTGCCGCAATGCGGCTTCCAGCATGGCCGGGCATGGGGTCTCGCCTTTTTCCCAGCGGCGGACGGTTTTGATGTCTTTGCCGACGTGGGCGGCGATTTCCCGCTGGCTGAAGCGGCTGCGTGCCTGCATGAGCAGGGCGTGGGATGGGTTCATGGGCTGTCTCTGGGTATTTTTACGGACATTATGCCCTGTCCCTTTCCCGTTTACACCCGTTTTATGGGATTTTGCCCGTGAGATGCGGTGTCAGCGGGCGCTTTGTACCGTGCCATCCCGCACGGCGCGCAGGGTGGTATCCACCTGGTTGGCGATTGCGCGCGGGGTGATGGTCGCGCCGGTGAAGCTGTCGATGTCACCGCCGTCTTTTTTCACGGCGAAGCGGGTGTCGTCCAGGCTTTTGCCGGCAAAGCTGTGTATCCATGGGCTGATGCGGGTATCGATTTTGTCGCCGAGGCCGGGGGTTTCTTTGTGTTCGAGGACGCGCACGCCGAGCAGGGTTTTGTGATCAGGCGCGATGCCGATGAGCAGGGTGATGTTGCCGTTGTAGCCTTTGTCGGTGTGGGTGCGGT